>Ga0163215_100825_pt1 | contig 32650 bp, 34 predicted proteins | sample SynspAceP_FD_185934 | JGI IMG/M metagenome (GOLD analysis project Ga0163215, IMG submission 185934) | Saline lake microbial communities from Ace Lake in Antarctica - Synechococcus sp. Ace-P (Hybrid Assembly) | ecosystem: Environmental > Aquatic > Non-marine Saline and Alkaline > Saline | place...
TTCATCTTGCAGTGCTTCCAAGGCAACCCACACCACGCGCCGTCCTCGCCGCAGCAGTAGGAATCCTGCCGGTTGGACCATGTGCATAGCTAATGCGAATTGAGCCTAAATTATCGAAGGTTACCGGCACATATCCGGCTGCGTGCAGAGCTTTACAGGCGTGCGAGCCGATGTAGCCCGCACCGCCGGTCACCAGAACAGACTTCACCGTTTCGCCTCCTGGCTAAGTTATTCAGCTGCCAGATCCTGAGATATGATTTCGCGCAGGTAGCGCGCCAGATCGTCCCGCAGGTCTTCGCGTGACAGACCAAAGGAAACTGTTGCCTGCAAGAAGCCTGCCTTGGAGCCGCAGTCAAAGCGTTGACCGCGGAAACGATAGCCAAAGACGTTCCGCCCAGCCTCGATTTCCTGTGCGATGGCATCGGTCAACTGAATCTCGCCTCCTGCACCCGTCTTCATTCGGTTCAGGTTGTTCAGAACCTGCGGATTCAAGATATAGCGCCCGATCACGGCAAGGTTGGATGGCTGTGTGCCAGCAGCAGGTTTTTCAACCATGCCTTTGATCGACACAACCGCGCCCATGTCTTCCTTGATGTCCAGAATGCCGTAGGAGGATGCTTTTTCCGGAGCGACCTCCATCGCAGCTACGATATTGCCGCCTGTTTCAGCATAGGCTTCCACCATCTGCTGCAAACATGGCTTTTCGGCTGCAATCACGTCATCAGGCAAGATTACAGCAAATGGCTCATCACCAATCAGACGTCTTGCACACCAGACAGCATGGCCCAAGCCAAGCGCCTTGTGCTGGCGAATATAGGCAATAGCACCGCTATCCATATTTGTTGTCTTTAGGATATCCAGAAGGTCTGTTTTTCCCTTTTTGCGTAACTCTGCTTCTAGTTGAGGTGCGTGATCAAAATAATCTTCTAGCGCGCCTTTTCCGCGCGAGGTGACGAAAATGAATTCCTTGATACCTGCGGCGCGCGCTTCATCAATCGCATATTGGATCAAAGGCCGATCCACCAACGTCATGATTTCCTTGGGAACAGACTTGGTTGCTGGCAGGAATCGCGTTCCGAGTCCTGCAACGGGAAAAATGGCTTTTGTAACTTTCTTACGCATGTCGGTTCCTTGGAAAACCCGCAAACTCACGGAAATAATTTGACTATAGTGTTACCACTGTTTGGCACATCAAATCACGACAAAAGTACAAAGATCAGAAGGTGCCTGAAATTCGCATGAAAGAGGGACAAAATCCGCCGATCGGTGATCAGAAACGGCTAAAACCGATCCGTTCTACTTCGTGTTTCACGCGGTTTGCGAGACGCCAAGCGCGGAAAAGAGAATCAGATCGGTCGCTTTTTCCCCACAAACCGCCAGTCTGTTCCCAATAGCCGTCTGCATGAAAACGCACTCGGTGATACAGGGTCGTGCGCGAAAAAAGGAAAAGCGACACGTCCTGCCCCTCTGCTGCGGCCCTGGCAGCCTGATCCCGAAGCTTTGTTGCATTTGAAAGATAACCTTGGATGATCTTTGTTCCACCGCGCGACAATGTTTGAAAAGGCAGAAATCCGCTTTGTGTGTCAGGAAGTGGCAGCGGACGCGTCAAGGTCCGGGCAGCGCCATCTGAAATTCCGTCACGCCAACTTTGCACAAGACGGCGAATGTCGCGCGGCTCTTGCAAGCCTTTCACCAGTTGTGACAGCATCCTTGTCCGCTGCTTCTCGTAAGCTGCGGTAAGAAGTGGTGCATGGCTGCTCTCCGGGCAGTGCTTACGAAGGAAAACCACCAAAGACGCAGCGATCTGGCGCAAGTCGCGTACAGCACGATCCTTGCGCCGATTCGCACTGGCGGCATAGCCGTGATGAACCTGTGCCAAGGGCACGATAGCTGTCGAGACACCCATATTGGCTAGCCGCATATTGATGTCGGTTTCATCCAGATAGAATCGGAAAGCGGGGTCAAACCCGCCCATCAGTGCCAGAACATCCCGCAGGATCGCCATATTCGTACCTTCGGTCTTGACCGCAGTTCCGGTTGGCGGAGTCAGAATCGTGGTGGCGTTTCCTTCCAACGGGATATCCGTCTCTTCCGCTCTGTGATCAATGATTCGACCGCGCCATTGGATGGAAATACCGTTTCGCCCCACGACATAGCCGCCCGCAGCGGCCACTGCCGAATCTACAAAAGCCGCCGTCAGATGTTCAAGCCAACGTGTTTCTGGCTGCGCGTCATCGTCGACAAAGGCCACGATTTCACCGGCCGCCTGCGCGACCCCACGATTGCGCGCGGCCGAAACATTCGCTTCGTCGAAAGGCACGGTCTTGATCATTGCCGCGAAGGGCAACGCCTCAACAGCCTTCAAGCCGGCTGGATCAGCAACAACAATAACTTCGAAGGTCGGATAGGACAAACGCGCGACAGCAGACAGGCAGAGAGTCAAATCCAAAGGGCGCTGACGGCTGACGATCACAACGCTGACAGTCGGCTGCGTCATTCCATACCCATTTCCGCCATCATCGACTCGATCCGCGCCACATCTTCGGGGTTGTTCAACTCCCAAAACTGGCGCCCCTTTGCCTGAACCTCGACGCACAGGATTGTGCGGCCATTTTCAAGAAACCGCAGTTGCTCAAGTCCTTCAAGTGTCTCAAGGGGACCAATTGCCCAATTGCCGTAGTCCGCCAGCGCGCCCGGGCGGTATGCATAGACACCAACATGATGGAAAACCGGCGTGTCCTCGGAGTCTGCGTAGGTCCGCGAGGTGAAGGGGACCACCTCTTTCGAAAAGTACAATGCGTGTCTGTCATGTCTGAAAACGGATGTTGTTCCGCCAACGCGGCCATGTTTTCGGTCTGTCAGAAATCCGTTCAAGGCCCGCCCGTCACACCGCAGAACAGGCGTCGCGACCTGTGCGGTGAGGTCGGCCTGCAACCCGGCGATCAAGTCTTCCACAAACCAATGCGGCGTTAGCGGAGCATCACCCTGCAGGTTCACGACCATCTCGTAGTCACCCCCCAGGACTGCATGTGCTGCAGCACAACGCTCGGTACCGTTCTGGCAATCAGGTGAGGTCATGACGATCTCGGCGCCAAACCCTGTTGCGGCTTCCGCTATCCGCTGATCATCGGTGGCTATGACGACACGATCGACACCGTGCACTTGCATGGCCGCCCTCCAGGACCGCTCGATCAGACTCTGTTCTTGCCCGCTTGCCCCTTTGAGGGTCACAAGCGGTTTGCCGGGATAGCGGGTCGAGGCGTAGCGCGCGGGAATGACGATCAAGACGGACATCAGGGGTTTTTCAACTCCACTCCTGGTGCATAGGCAATGAAGAAGGGGTTGGTGTAACCGGGCTTGCCATAAACAAGCGGGCTGTGATCATCAAAGCGGACAACGTGGCCGCCTGCACCCGACAAAACGGCGTGACCCGCCGCCGTGTCCCATTCCATCGTCGGTCCAACGCGGGGATAAAGATCCGCTTCGCCGGTCGCCACCAGACAGAACTTCAGGGACGAGCCCGCGCTTTTCATATCCTTGACACTGTATCTGGCGATATAGTCATCAGTCGCCTGATCGCGGTGGGATTTCGAAGCAACTACCATCAGGGCGCTGTTATCAGGATCGGCAACTTTGATCGGACTCAGATCACCCATCATATGCAGGTCAAGGTCACCGGCTTCCTCAACGGCCTGTCCGTCTGCCAGCGTAAAGAACATGCGGCCCTGTGCTGGGGCATAGACTACTCCACGCGTCGGGACACCTGACTCGACCAATGCAATGTTAACCGTGAAATCGCCGCGTCGGTTGATGAATTCCTTTGTTCCATCCAGCGGATCGACGATCAGGAATCTGTCGGCCCGCACGACATGCGATTCCGCCTGTTCCTCGGTGACCAGTGCAATATCGGGGAAAGCGGCGCGCAAGCCTGCGGAAATCAACGCATCTGCCGCTTCATCCGCCTCTGTGACCGGGCTGGCATCGGATTTGACCTTCACTTCAAAATCGTCAGCGTCATAGATCTCCATGATCTTGGCGCCCGCCTCGATCGCCAGACGGCGCATCACGTCAGTCAGTTTCTGGTAATCCAAACACATTCTCCCACAATTTCGGCACACTCAGGGTTGGATTGTTGTTCTCTTCATCCATGGTCTTTATGGTCAAAGGCACAGTGAACGGCAAGCACCCCGCCAAGGGCAATCTTTACGTGCACGATCAGACAGGCAGCAACGCGGTAATGTTTCATCACTCCACCTTCAGACAATCCGGACTTGGCGCCGCGATCACAATCGCAGAGCTTATTTATCACAGTATTGTCCGCAGTATCCGGAAAACACACGGAAATGCCATGATGGCGATCCTGATGAATATGCTGCAAGCCGCGATTTTCGTGATTGTGTTTTACGTGATGTTCACCGTGCTTGGTTTGCGCGGTGCTGCCCTGCGGGGCGACTTTCTGCTTTACATCATGTCGGGTGTTTTTCTCTACATGACCCACACAAAGACAATGGCTGCTGTCGTCGGGTCGGAAGGCCCTGCATCGCCGATGATGCAGCACGCACCTTTGAATACAGTTATCGCGATTGCCGCCGCTGCGCTGGGCACGCTTTATATACAGGTCCTGTCGCTTGTGGTGATCCTGTTCATTTATCACGCCGCCCTGTCGCCCATAACCATTGACCAACCTATCCCTGCTTTCGGGATGCTTCTTGTCGCTTGGTTCGCCGGCGTTTCGATCGGGATCGTCCTTCTGGCACTTAAGCCCTGGTTTCCAACATTTGTCAGTATTTTCACGACTGTCTACCAGCGGGCCAACATGATCGCGTCCGGCAAGATGTTTGTGGCCAACACGCTTCCTGCATTCATGCTCAAGCTTTTTGACTGGAATCCGCTCTTTCATGCGATCGACCAAGCCCGTGGCTTTATATTTATCAACTACACGCCACGATACAGCTCTTATGAATATGCCATCATTGTCGGTCTGGTTCTTTTGATGATCGGTTTGATGGGCGAGTTTTATACCCGCCGCCATGCCTCTGTCAGCTGGAGCGCGCGGCGCTGATCATTCAACGACACGTAGCGTCAGATTGATGCGACCGCCACGGGGCAGCAGACGGGACGAGCCGAAGCGGATCTTGTCGACACCGTGAAAGGCAAGACGCGCATCACCACCCATACGGATAACGTCACCCGATGTCAGCCAGACCGAAGACGTTGGCCCCCCTCTTGTTGTGCCTCCAACGCGGAACAAGCCTTCATCGCCCAGTGACACGGACAGAACTGGCCAGGAAAAATCCTTTTCGTCTTTGTCCTGATGCAGGCCCATGCGCGCGCCTTCGCCATAGAAGTTGACCAGACAGCAATCCGGCATCTGCGTCTCGCTGACCAGGGTGCGCCACATTGTCAGGATTCGTTCAGGAATCGGCGGCCAGGGCATCCCGTCCGGATGGAAGGCCTAATAGCGGTAGCCCGCCCGATCCGAAACCCATCCTACACGCCCGGCCGAGGTCATGCGCACAGACATAGAGGTTCCACGCGCCGTCACAGGGCGGAAAAGTGGTGCAGCGAGGATGACTGAGCGCAGATCGGCAACCAGCGCCTCCTGCTCTTGCGGCGCCAGCATCGCCTGGAAAATCTCAATCCCTTGCATTGTGAGCGATGGTTGGGTCATGTTTCTCGGTCGCTACGGGGTGAAAGTCAGAAAAATTAGCCTAAAAATGCAAAAACGTCTTTGGTCCAGCGCTTGCAGCGTCTGTGACCCCTCCTTATATACGCTCGGAAGCGTGATGGACGACCCCAAGAACAAGGGTGGCTTATCACAAACAGGATCGGGGCGTGGATGCCGAAACGGGTCCGCATCTCGTGCAATCGCCTTGAAGTCAGAAGGGATCGAAGAACATGGCCAAAGTCATTGGTATTGACCTGGGAACCACCAACAGCTGCATCGCCATCATGGATGGTAGCCAGCCCCGCGTGATCGAGAATTCGGAAGGTGCACGCACCACGCCCTCGATTGTCGCATTTACCGAGAATGAGCGACTTGTCGGCCAGCCCGCCAAGCGTCAGGCGGTCACTAACCCCGAGAACACGATCTTCGGCGTCAAGCGTCTGATCGGTCGTCGCAACGACGATGCGGATCTGGCGAAGGACAAGAAGAACCTTCCGTTCACTGTCATCGACGGCGGCAATGGCGACGCATGGGTGAAAGCCCGTGGCGAGAAATATAGCCCCTCGCAGATATCCGCCTTTATTCTTGGAAAGATGAAAGAAACCGCCGAGTCCTATCTTGGTGAAGAGGTAACGCAGGCGGTTATCACCGTTCCCGCGTATTTCAACGATGCCCAGCGTCAAGCTACAAAGGACGCTGGCAAGATTGCAGGCCTTGAGGTGCTTCGCATCATCAACGAGCCTACCGCAGCTGCGCTTGCTTACGGTCTGGACAAGAAAGACAGCCAGATCATCGCAGTCTATGACCTTGGTGGCGGTACTTTCGACGTCACTATCCTCGAGATCGACGATGGCCTGTTCGAAGTGAAGTCCACCAATGGTGATACGTTCCTTGGCGGTGAAGACTTTGACATGCGGATCGTCAACTATCTGGCTGACGAGTTCAAAAAAGAGCACGGCGTCGATCTGAAGCTCGACAAAATGGCGCTGCAGCGTCTTAAGGAAGCCGCCGAAAAAGCCAAGATCGAACTGTCTTCTTCCAGCCAGACCGAAATCAACCAGCCGTTCATCTCGATGAACAGCTCCACAGGCCAGCCGCTTCACATGGTGATGAAGCTGACCCGTGCCAAGCTGGAAAGCCTTGTCAATGACCTCATCAAGGCGTCGATGAAGCCATGTCAGGCTGCTCTGAAAGATGCGGGTCTGACCACTGCCGATATCGACGAAGTTGTTCTGGTGGGCGGTATGACCCGTATGCCGAAAGTCGTCGAAGAAGTAACGAAATTCTTCGGGAAAGAGCCGCATAAAGGCGTAAACCCTGATGAAGTTGTGGCGCTGGGCGCCGCTATTCAGGCAGGCGTTTTGCAAGGTGACGTCAAGGACGTGGTCCTTCTGGACGTGACGCCTTTGTCGTTGGGCATCGAAACCCTTGGCGGTGTTTTCACCCGCCTGATCGACCGCAACACCACCATTCCGACCAAGAAAAGTCAGGTCTTCTCGACCGCTGAGGACAGTCAGAATGCCGTAACCATCCGCGTGTTCCAAGGCGAGCGGGAAATGGCAGCAGATAACAAGATGCTGGGCCAGTTCAATCTTGAGAATATCCCGCCAGCGCCACGTGGCATGCCGCAAATCGAAGTGACGTTCGACATTGACGCCAACGGTATCGTGTCCGTTTCCGCCCGCGACAAGGGCACCAACAAGGAACAGAAAATCACGATTCAAGCTTCTGGTGGCCTGAGCGATGAAGACATCGAAAAGATGGTCAAAGACGCGGAAGAGAATGCTGATGCCGACAAGAAGCGCCGCGAGTTGGTGGAAGCCAAGAACCAGGCAGAAAGCCTGATCCATTCGACCGAGAAGTCAGTGGAAGAGCATAGCGAGAAGGTTGACCCCACCACAGTGGAAGCAATCGAACTGGCCATCGCCGCGCTGAAGGACGAGCTTGAGACCGACAATACTTCCAAAATCAAATCGGGTATCCAAAACGTCACCGAAGCAGCCATGAAACTCGGCGAGGCGATCTACAAAGCCAGCCAGGATGCGGACGAGGACGATTCGATGTCAGGGCAAGGCCCGCGCAGTAGCGATGACGATGATATCGTTGATGCCGATTTCGAAGATCTGGATAACGACAAGCGCGCCTAAGCATCTCGCGGAACCTCCGGGGGCTGGTCCAGACAGGACCGGCCCTTGGCGTTCCACATGAGGGGGACCCCCAATGGCAAAACGTGACTATTACGACGTGCTTGGCCTGGCGCGAGGGGCTTCGCCAGACGAGATCAAGAAAGCCTATCGGACCAAAGCCAAAGAACTGCATCCGGACAGAAACTCTGACAAACCTGATGCAGAGTCACAGTTCAAAGAAGCCAACGAGGCTTACGAAATACTGAAGGACGCCGAGAAAAAAGCGGCTTACGACCGCTACGGACATGCCGCATTTGAAGGCGGGATGGGTGGTGGCGGCAGACCTGGCGCAGCTGGCGGACAGGGCGATTTCGCCAGTGCCTTTTCCGATGTGTTCGACGACCTGTTCGGCGATTTCATGGGCGGACGCGGTGGCGGACGTGGTCGCGCCGCGCGCGGCGCCGACCTGCGCTACAATTTGCGTGTCACGCTGGAAGAAGCCTACTCCGGTCTGCAAAAGTCGATCAATGTGCCGACGTCTGTTGCCTGTTCCGCCTGTACCGGATCTGGCGCAGAGGGTGGCGCAGAGCCTCAGACATGTCCGACCTGTTCGGGCATGGGCAAGGTCCGCGCGCAACAGGGCTTTTTCACGGTCGAGCGCACGTGCCCCACCTGTGGCGGCCTGGGCCAGATCATCAAGAACCCTTGCAAGGTCTGCTCTGGTCAGGGGCGGGTGCACAAAGACCGTGCTCTTTCGGTCAACATTCCGGCAGGCGTTGAAACCGGCACCCGAATCCGTCTGGCTGGCGAGGGTGAAGCGGGGATGCGCGGCGGGCCTTCAGGTGATCTCTACATCTTTATCGAGGTCACGAAACACGAGTTGTTCGAGCGCGAGAATATCAACCTGTTCTGCCGTGTGCCTGTTTCAATGGCAAAAGCAGCACTTGGCGGCGATATCGAGGTGCCAACAATTGACGGTGGTCGCAGTCGCGTCAAGATTCTGGCGGGTAGCCAGTCGGGTCGCCAGATGCGCCTACGCTCCAAGGGGATGCCCGCTTTGCGCGGAGGTCCTGCCGGTGACATGTTCATTGAACTTGCCGTTGAAACTCCGGTCAACCTGACGAGCCGTCAAAAGGAATTGCTGCGCGAGTTTGAAGACCTGTCCGAGGATAACAACCCGGAAAGCAAAAGCTTTTTCTCGTCAGTCAAGCATTTCTGGGACAGCATGAAAGGGTGACACTGTCACACTTTCGCCGAACATGAAGGGCGCGCAGCCGGTGTTGCGCGCCTTTTCTTGTTAATATTCCAAAGGATTTGGCGCTATGCTGCGCGCCTTAGGGTTTGATCAACCAATCGCTGGCATTCTAACGCCATGAGCAAAGATTCCGCCTTTTATGATACACCCCTGCCACTATTCAGCTGTGACGAGGCACAGGACGCAGAGACGCTGTCCCGGGGCCGGTTGCCCTCCTATATATCAGATCATCGAAAGCGCCTTCGTGACCGTTTTCTGTCGTGTGGCGCTACTGCTCTGGCAGATTACGAACTGCTAGAGCTTGTGTTGTTTCGCGCCATCCCGCGTCAGGATGTCAAACCTTTGGCACGGCTGCTTCTGGAGGTGTTCGGCGATTTCAACCGCGTCCTGTCCGCACCTGTATCGCGTCTTTCCGATGTGAAGGGTGTTGGCGTTTCCGTCATTGCAGAGCTTAAAATCGTTGAAGCGTCTGCGCAACGTCTGGCGCGGTCCCGCATCCTGAATCAACATGTTATTTCAAGCTGGGATGCAGTGCTGGATTACTGTCATACGACGATGGCGCATCGGGATACGGAACAGTTCCGCGTGCTGTATCTGGATCGCAAGAACGCTCTCGTCGCAGACGAGGCGCAGTCGCAAGGCACGGTGGATCACGTGCCGGTTTATCCGCGCGAGGTCGTCAAGCGTGCGCTTGAATTGAACGCCTCCGCGCTGATTCTGGTTCATAACCACCCTTCCGGTGATCCGACACCCTCCGAGGCGGATATCGCCATGACGCGGCAGATCCAGACCGCCGCAGAGGCGTTGGGTCTGACCCTGCATGATCACCTGGTGATCGGGCGATCTCGGGAGTTAAGCTTTCGATCCGCAGGGCTTTTGTAAAACTCTGCTGTCCATCAAATGCTCAACGAAGCCAGACTTCCACGCGACGGTTTACCTGACGTCCCCAAGCGCTGTCATCGCAAGCCATCGGCAATGCCTCGCCAAAAGCTTCAGTTGTCAGTTCCACCTGTGCAAGGTCGGCAGTCTCGGCAGCGATCATTACGGCCTGACGAACGGCGTCTGCGCGGCTTTGCGCAATAGTCTGGTTGGCCTTTGCAGGGCCTTCGCCGTCACTGAAACCCACAAAAACCAGTCCGCGACCGTCGTAGCTTCCATCTTCGAGCCTACGCGCCAGTTGACCTACATTTGCGCGCGACTGGGTATCCAGTCGGGTCGAACCCGCCTCAAAGCGGAACGTGGTGCTTAACCGGGTCAACTTGCCAAGAATACCAGTCATGCGCTGCAATTCTTCCAGCCGGATCTCTGCGCCTGCTTGTGTGATGGCATTCACAAAGCGGTCACCCTGAGCTGCGACCGGAATCGCCTCGGGCGCCAGATCGACGAAACCTGCCCGCCGGATGACCAGCTGCGCTGGCGCGCTTTGCGTGTAGAACAGAAATTCGCGCGCCAAACGTGGCAGCAAGCGGCGTGATGGCACATACAGAAACATCGGCGCTGTCAGTGGATAATCCTCGGTCTTCACAGTCTGTCGGGTCGCGCGCAATGCAAAACCACAGTCTCCGGACAGACCCAACCGGCGGGTGGGACCAGTTTCAGCCGCACTGGCGAGGCCGATTCCAAAGGGGTCCGCGGCCACTGCAAGCGCCAAAGCCATATCGCTATCATGCCGTTCTATCGTGTCGGTCAATTCAGTTCCCAACGGACGCAGCAACTTGTCCACGGCTGCCTGCGCCAAGCCAGAATCAACATTTCGCAGATGCAAAGAGATCGGGGCATCGGGACCGCCCAGCGTGGACCAGTTCGTTATCAGGCCTGCGAACACACGCGCCAAGTCGGCAGTTGCGATCCGGTCCAGCGGCAGGGTGCCTGCGACAACAGGAACGAGCGCATCCAGCGCCAGAACACGGAAGCGCCCGCGTGCCTGCAGATCGCCAAACCCTGCCTCACGCGCGCGCTGCGCCTCTTCCCGCCGGACCTCACGCAGAGACATTGCGATATCTGCCTCATTGGCCAACAAATCTGCAAACCCCTCATCCGAATTCGTCGCCCGAAGACGAAACCGTCCAAGATCGCGGCCTGTTTGCCGGTCCAGAAGCAGATATTCGACGTGGCTGTCATCGAGTGTTTCCCGCCGAATGCCGTAGCCTTCACGCAGGGCAAACCCCTCGACCAACGCGGGCATAAGCAATTCGGCCATGCTGGCAGCACCAGAGATCGATAACCGGGCGACATAGTCTTCAAGGCTGGGACACCCCGGGCCGTCACAGAGAACACCGCTGCCATCCACCGTCAACTCGCCATAAACTGTCTCGATCCGGTAAAACTCGCCGTCAAAGCCCACAAGCGTGCCGCTCAGTTCCACAGCACCATCGCGTGATGTGAGGGTTATGTCTTGTGCTGCCAGTCCTCCGGCAAACAAAAGACACAGAAGCGTCAGGGCCGCGATACGGACAGTAAATGAAAAAAGTGCGGCTATTACTGCCGCACATACCTGATACATGGCGTTGCCCCGGTTCGCTGCTCGCTAGTTGCGGGCAATCTTCAGGTCTTGCAACAGGTTTTTCAACACAAGAAAATCTCCGAGGCCTTCACAACCAGGCATATCAAGGATCAGATCCGTGACTCCCAATGCCCCACCGCCAGTAATTTGCAACGCCTGTCCCTCGATCCGGCGACCACAGTTGGCTGCGGATAGCTCGGTTTCGACGGTCAGTTTGACATCGCCCATTTCCGCTGAGGTGCCTGATGGGAAGGTATAGACCTGCGCGCGCAAATCCTGATCTGGCATGGAGCGACCGTGCTGGCTTATGAAGCCGCCTTTCCCAAGCGCCGCATCGGCCATATCCCGCGGCGCTTTGCTCCAGATATGACCTTCATCGCCATAGTCTGCCCCGAACTCCAGCGCGTGGATCTGCAGCTCGCCCGGCCCTTCCCACTGCACGGCAACCCGATCATAAATATCAAGAGACGTGATGTCGGCTTTTGCCATTGCGGAAAGGCCGCTGGCAAAGGAAGCCATGAAAACCGCTGACGAAGAGAGTGCGGGAAGCTGGACGGCCAGATAGCCGTTTGAATCGGTGACTTCCGATATCATCAGCCCGTTGTGGTGAAGTGTAACGCGCGCACTCGCTTCACATGGGGCATTCAGTGTCAGATCGACCATAGCCGCTGCAACTGGGCGAGCGTCCAGCGTGGCTATGCAGGCAGGTTCCGGCAACGCCACTGTGTCACCAGCAGAAGCCAGAACAATCGATTCAGGCAACCTGTCCCTGTCAGAGTCAGCAACCAACGGAAGATCGGGTGCAAACCGCTGCATGTTTCGCGCTTTGCGATCAAATATCAAACTGTCAGACGATGCCGACGTATAAGCAATTTCCGTCAGTTCCATCGGTGCGATTTCGGAATAGGGTCCGTAATCCATGACGTTTTTATCGATCACAGCAGACGCGGGAGAAGTTGCCAAAGCAACCTGTGATCCATATCGCGCCTCTGCAATAGGCGAGGATTGCATCATAAAGCCGATACCCAACGCCGCAAAAAACGTCGCGCAGGCCAAGAAAACATTCTGAAATCGCACCATGAAATTCTCCACAATCAAAGAAGGGATTGAAAAGATTGTGCCTAATCAAGCTGGCATCACTGTGTCCATGTTCGGGTCAGTTTCAGGCTGATCACCGTTTTGATCTCAAAACCGCCAAATTATAGGTGAAATGGCTAGGCAAATGCGGCAAATCTGTGACGCCTCAGGTCAGACGCCCGTGGCAATGCTTGAACTTCTTACCCGATCCACAAGGACACGAATCGTTCCGCCCGGGGTTGCCCCATGTTGTCAGATCACTTTCATCAAAGCCTTCTATCGCTGATCCGGCAATTTCAACGCCGTCCTGCGGTTGCTCCGCTGCCTTCGCCTGTGCAGCCAGCGCGGCCTGTTGGGCTGCGTATTGGCGCACCATTTCCTGCTGCTCTTCTTCCGTTAGAGGGCGGATCTGCGCCAGCTTCCGGGTCACATCCTCCCGCAAGCTATCAAGCATGGATTCAAATAGCTGAAATGCTTCGTTCTTGTATTCGTTCAGCGGATCGCGCTGAGCGTAACCCCGGAAACTGACCACTGACCGCAGATGCTCCAGCATCAGAAGATGCTCCCGCCATTTTGCATCGATGGTCTGCAACAGAATCTGCTTTTCGATCTGCCGCATGTTATCTGCGCCGAAAGCGGCAATCTTTTCGTCCATGTATTTTGCGGCTGTTTCTTCAAGACGCTCGGTAATCTGCTCGTCGTCGACGCCTTCTTCGGCGGCCCATTCGGTGACAGGCGCGTCAATGCCCAAATTCTCGATACATGCGGCGTGCAACCCTTCGACATCCCATTGATCGGCATAGGTCTTGGGTGGCATGTGCTGCTCGACCAGATCGTCGATCACCTGGCTGCGCATATCTGCAATCGTTTCGGACAGATCCTTAGCTTCCATAATCTCGCGACGCTGGCCAAAGATGACTTTGCGCTGCTCGTTCATGACGTCGTCAAATTTCAACAGTTGCTTGCGGATATCGAAGTTACGACCTTCGACCTTAGCCTGCGCGCGCTCCAGCGATTTGTTGACCCAAGGGTGCACAATCGCCTCACCTTCCTTCATTCCAAGGCTCGACAGAACCTTGTCCAGACGTTCCGAGCCGAAGATCCGCATCAGATCGTCCTCAAGACTCAGGAAGAAGGACGAACGGCCGGGGTCACCCTGACGACCGGATCGGCCACGTAGCTGGTTATCAATCCTGCGGCTTTCGTGACGCTCGGTTGCAAGGACGAACAGACCACCCGCCACCTTCACGCGGGCTTCTTCATCAGCGTGTTCCGCTTCGATGCGGGCGCGCAACTCGTCTGGATGGGCTTGGGGATCGGCAGCCAGAGCTTCCATTACCTTGAAATCGACATTGCCGCCCAATTTGATATCGGTACCACGTCCCGCCATGTTCGTGGCGATGGTGACCGCCTCGAATTTGCCAGCGTCGGCGACAATCTGAGCTTCCTTTTCGTGCTGGCGGGCATTCAGCACGTTGTGGGGAATATTGGCGTCACCCAGAAGCCGGGACAAAGATTCCGACTTTTCGATCGAGGTTGTTCCTACCAGAACAGGCTGGCCCTTTGCATTCGCTTCGCGGATTGTTTCGACGATCGCGTCATATTTTTCGCGCGTCGTGCGATAGACGGCGTCATCTTCATCGAGACGCGCAATGGGACGGTTGGTCGGCACTTCGACGACACCAAGCCCGTAAATCTCGGAAAATTCGTCCGCTTCTGTCAACGCTGTACCGGTCATTCCTGACAACTTGTCATACAGACGGAAATAGTTCTGGAAGGTGACCTGCGCGAGAGTCACGTTTTCGGGCTGGATCGTGCAACCCTCTTTTGCCTCGATCGCTTGATGCAGGCCGTCCGACAGACGCCGTCCAGACATCATTCGCCCAGTAAATTCGTCAATCAGAACGACGTCGTTGTCACGGACGATATAGTCTTTGTCCTTCGTGAACAGTTTGTGAGCCCGCAGACCTTGGTTCACGTGATGTACAATCGTCGTACTTTCGGGATCGTACAGCGACTGATCCGCTGCCAGCAGACCGCGTGCGTGCAACATCTTTTCCAGCGCCTCGTTTCCCTCGTCTGTGAAGGTCACGTTGCGGGTTTTCTCATCCAGGCTGAAGTGATCCTCGTTCAATTCGGGAATCAACAGATCAACGGCCTGATAGAGGTCAGAACGGTCTTGCGAGGGACCGGAAATGATCAGTGGCGTACGCGCCTCGTCAATCAGGATACTGTCTACTTCGTCGACGATGGCATAAAAGTGCTCGCGCTGGTTCATCTGGTCGAGGGTGGATTTCATATTGTCGCGCAGATAGTCGAACCCAAGCTCGTTATTGGTGGCGTAGGTAATATCCGCGGCATATGCAATTTTCTTCTCGGGCTCGGCCTGCTGGGGATAGACTACACCTGTTGTCATGCCCAATGCCGCATAAACCTTACCCATCCAGTCAGCATCTCGGCGTGCCAGATAGTCGTTTACGGTCACGATGTGCACGCCCTTACCGGATAGCGCATTCAGATAGGCGGGGAATGTGGCAACAAGCGTCTTTCCCTCACCAGTCTTCATCTCGGCGATATTGCCCTGATGCAGAAAAATGCCGCCCATTAACTGCGTGTCGAAACCGCGAAGACCCAGCGCGCGACGCGCACCCTCGCGGCAGTTCGCAAACGCTTCGGGAAGAAGGGCGTCAAGGGTCTCGCCCTGCGCGATACGCGCTTTGAATTCGTTGGTCTTGTCGATCAGACCTTGATCCGACAGAGCTTGAAACTCGGGCTCAAGCGCGTTGATTTTGTCGACAAGCGGACGCACCGACTTGATCTTGCGGTCATTGGGGGTGCCGAACACCTTCTTGGCAAGAGTTCCGAGTCCCAGCATATCCGTTCCGTTCCGCTCATTGACAGAGTTGTGCAAGCCATCTGCTTGCCCGCTCTTTCCGCAACACATATGAAGAGGCGGGAAAAGACAGCCAAACCTGGCCTCAGGGCGATGTAAGGGGCGGCTTCATGACTGTCAACGCCGGGGGCCGGATGCGCCCGATACAAAGGACGAATCCATGCAGAAACCGACACGAAATGCCTTCACTTCCTTGTCAGCCGCCATTTTCATGATCTGCGCAGCCGCTCCCGCCATGACGCAAGATACGCCGGATGCCGATAGCGTGATTGCAACGGTCAACGGGACAGAGATCACTCTGGGTCAAATGATCATGGCCCGCACCACTTTGCCGGAGCAGTATCTCTCCCTGCCGGACGACGTCCTTTTCAACGGAATTCTCGATCAGCTGATACAGCAAACCGTTCTCGCACAAACTTTGGGTGATCAGATGCCGCGCCGTGTCACGATCTCGCTTGAGAACGAGCGGCGGGCGCTTTTGGCTGCTGCTGTAGTTGACGGTATTCTTGCCGGAGCGGTCACGGATGAAGCATTGCGGAAGGCCTATGACGAACTTTACGCAACGGCAGAGCCTACCCGCGAGTGGAATGCTTCGCATATTCTGGTCGAAACCGAAGAAGCGGCGACTGCACTGACCGAGCGGCTGGCCACAGGCGAGGAGTTTGAAGCGCTTGCCCGCGAGGCATCCAGCGATTCCTCTGCTGCAAGTGGAGGGATGTTAGGTTGGTTTGAATCCGGCATGATGGTGCCTGATTTCGAGGCTGCCGTCATCGCCCTCGAGGTCGGCGAGGTTTCCGCACCGGTACAGACACAGTTCGGCTGGCATGTGGTGAAGCTGAACGAGACCCGCGAGCGGGAGGTACCAACGCTGGAGCAGGTGACCGATGAGCTGCGCCCGCAGGTAGAGCGCGCCGCGGTACAAGCCCAGCTTGATGAGTTGACCGGTGCAGCGACTGTGGAGCGGTTGGACGAGTCTGTTGATCCTGCGCTGATCAAAAACCTTGATCTGCTGGAGAACTGATTCATGGGCAAGATTACGGCTGTTTCTCCTTTGGCACCTGAAGGCTTCCCGAACCTGCCCGTGATCGAAGGAGTGGCGTTTTCCGCAGCTCAGGCTGGTGTCAGATATCAGGGTCGGACCGACGTCATGTTGGTGCGGCTCATTCCCGGCACGACAATTGCTGGCGTGTTCACGCGCTCTGCGACCCGCTCAGCCCCGGTTCTGGATTGTCAGACCAAGATCGGTGCGGACAGTGCTGACGGCGCTGCTATCATCGTCAACTCGGGCAACTCCAATGCCTTTACAGGCAAAAATGGTGTCGTTTCCACTCGCGCCGTCACTGCAGCGGTGGCGGATGTTTTGGGGCTACCAGAAACGCGCGTGTTCTCGTCCTCGACCGGAGTGATCGGCGAACCTCTGCCACATGAACGTATCACCGCCAAACTGGCGGAACTGGCGGACACACTGGACAAAGGTGCCATTGCAGCGGCTGCACGGGCCATCATGACCACAGATACCTTTGCCAAAGGAGCGGCCGCCGAGGTCAACATCGGGGGTAAACCCGTGAAGATCGCGGGGATAGCCAAAGGCTCCGGTATGATAGCGCCGGATATGGCGACGATGCTGGTCTATATCTTCACAGATGCTGCCGCGAGCCGGAGTGACCTGCAAACCATGCTTTCCGAATTGACGGATGTCACCTTCAACTGCATCACGGTGGATAGCGATACGTCAACGTCCGATACGCTATTGCTGGCAGCAACAGGGGCTTCTGGCGTCAAAGTAGACTCTAACACTATAGAGTTTCGTGACGCTCTGCATGCCGTCATGCTGGATCTGGCCCATCAGGTTGTCCGCGATGGTGAGGGCGCGACCAAGTTTGTCGAGATTGCAGTCACTGGCGCCGCAACAGAAGCAGATGCGAAGACCCATGCGATGGCGATTGCCAATTCCCCGCTGATCAAAACAGCCATTGCAGGTGAAGACCCGAATTGGGGTCGTGTTGTCATGGCAATCGGTAAGTCGGGCGCGGCTGCAGACCGTGATCTTCTGACAATCCATTTCGGGGATGTTCTTGTCGCCGAGGACGGTTGGGTGTCACCCAGCTACAACGAGGCAGAGGCTGCAGCGCACATGAAGGGTCAATATCTGCGGATCAGTGTCGATCTTGGTCTGGGTCAAGGCAAGAGCACCGTCTGGACCTGTGATCTGACGCATGGCTATATCGACATCAACGCCGATTATCGGTCCTGAGGAGTTGGACCCTGTGAAGGTAGTTCTGGTTTCGGCTGTAGCGCTGATTGATGCTGATGGACGGGTTCTGCTGGCGCAGCGCCCTGAAGGCAAGTCAATGGCTGGTCTATGGGAGTTTCCGGGCGGTAAGGTTGAACCGGGCGAAACGCCCGAGGCTGCTTTGATCCGCGAGTTGCAGGAAGAACTTGGGATCAACACATGGTCCAGTTGTCTTGCGCCGCTCACTTTTGCCAGCCACAGCTATGAAAACTTCCATCTGATGATGCCGCTTTTCGCCTGCCGTAAATGGGAAGGCATCGTGTCGCCCCGCGAAGGGCAAGCCCTGAAATGGGTGCGCGCAGCTGACCTGAAATCCTATCCGATGCCCCCGGCAGATATCCCACTGATTCCCATTCTACGCGACTGGCTGTGATCTGAGGCCTTTTGGGATCGTTTCGATAGTCCCAAACAGACAGAACCTGTGTGCTTTTCGGGGTTTCAGACACTAAATTCCACTTCTGGGGAAACAATTCTCACATTTGAGTACACTTTGTAATCATTTTTGATGTATTTTTTAGGTCTGCATTCTTGGGAGGATTTGAATGCTACGCACCATTGTTTTGGGAACTTGTGTCTCTGTTCAGGGAACTTATGTCCGGACCCTTTCGGATGGTCGTGTACAGGTCCGTGTTGGATCGCGTGATTTTGTCGGTCTTCCTGTCATCAAACAGGCAGCCTGACATACCGGTGTAAAAGCAGAAGGGGCAGCGAAAGCTGCCCCCTTTTAATTTAGTCGCATAGATCAGGCTATCAGGCCAGATTGCGGACAACTTCCTCGCGCTCGAAGATCTCGATGACGTCGCCAGGACGCACATCCTCGTAATTCTCGAAAGCCATGCCGCACTCCTGACCCGAGATGACTTCCTTGACCTCGTCCTTGAAACGCTTGAGCGTCTTGAGGTTACCCTCATGGATCACAATATCGTCACGTAGCAAACGCACACCTGCAGACCGGCGGGCAATGCCTTCAGTGACAAGACAGCCGGCAACCTTGCCGATTCCCGACACTTTGAAGACTTCCTTGATCTGAGCATACCCGATGAACTTCTCGCGGATTTCATTGCTCAGCAGACCGCTCGCGGCCTTTTTCACATCGTCCACCAGATCGTAGATCACCGAATAATAACGGATCTCGACACCTTTTTGGTTCGCCGTATTGCGGGCCGAGGCGTTGGCACGGACGTTGAAACCCATGATCGGCGCACCCGAGGCTTCGGCCAGACCCACATCAGTTTCAGTGATGGCGCCGACGCCCGAATGCAGCACGCGTACACGCACCTCATCGTTGCCGATCTTCTCCATCGCCTGCACAATCGCTTCGGCAGAGCCCTGCACATCGGCTTTCACCAGAATAGGCAGCTCTGCCACCGACTGATCCGCTTTTGCCTTGGCCATCAACTGATCCAGAGTCGTTGCAGCACCCACGGCAGCACGCTTTTCTTTGGCGGCATTGGCGCGGTATTCAGCGATTTCCCGTGCTTGGGCTTCGGTTTCAACCACGTTCAGCACGTCACCAGCCTCAGGTGTACCATTCAGGCCAAGAACCTCGACCGGAACAGATGGACCCGCTTCGGCAATCCGCTCGCCCTTGTCGTCGATCAGGGCGCGTACCTTGCCCCACTGTTCGCCAACAACAAAAATATCGCCCTGTCTCAGCGTGCCTTTTTGAACCAGAACCGTCGCAACGGGGCCACGGCCCACATCAAGCTTGGCTTCAATCACAGCGCCTTCGGCAAAGCGGTTCGGGTTTGCCTTTAGTTCCAGAATCTCGGCCTGAAGCGCGATGGCTTCCAACAGATCATCCAGACCCAAACCTGTCAGGGCCGAAACCTCGACGTCCTGCACGTCACCGGACATCGCTTCAACAACAACTTCGTGCTGAAGCAGATCGGTACGCACTTTTGTGGGGTTCGCCTCCGGCTTGTCGATCTTGTTGATCGCAACAATCATTGGCACTTTGGCAGCCTTGGCATGCGCAATCGCCTCGACAGTCTGCGGCATCACCGCGTCGTCGGCGGCAACAACCAGCACGACGATATCTGTCACCTGCGCGCCGCGTGATCGCATCGAGGTAAAGGCCGCGTGTCCCGGCGTATCAAGGAATGTCAGCATTGAGCCTTTTTCAGTTTTAACCTGATAGGCACCAATATGCTGCGTAATCCCGCCCGCTTCAGAGGCCACGACCTTGGCGTTGCGGATGGCATCCAGCAGGCTGGTTTTGCCGTGATCGACGTGACCCATGATCGTGATGACTGGCGGGCGCGGCTGCAGGTCTTCTGCACGATCCGCTACCGAGGCGATCACATCTTCCACATCGGAATCTGACACACGCACAGAGCGGTGACCGAATTCTTCAATGATCAGTTCGGCGGTATCCGCGTCAATGGTCTGGTTCTGTGTCACCATCATGCCGTTTTGCATCAGTGCTTTGACCACAGCGCCAACGCGTTCGGCCATGCGGTTCGCCAGTTCCGACACCATGATGGCTTCGGGCAACTGGACTTCACGCACGATCTTTTCACGCTCGACATTGCCGCCCATCGCCTTCTGGCGGGCACGTTCCTGCTTGCGCTTCATCGCGGCCATGGACTTGGTCCGGCCACCTTCGCCACCAGACAGAGCCTGATTGAGCGTCAGCTTGCCCGACCGACGGCTGTCCTCACGCGCCTTGGCGGCACGCGCGTCGCGATCTGTTGCGTCCGGCTCACGTTCTTTCTTGCGCGCCACAACAGGCGGTGCCTTTGCGGCAGCACGGCTGACAGGAGCATCTTCGGCAGGCGCTGCGGCTGCGGCCGCGGCACGTTTTGCTGCGTCTTCTGTTTCACGAGCTTTGCGCTGCTCTTCTTCGGCCTTGGCCTTCAGGGCTTCCTCGCGCTCACGCTCTTCGCGTTCCTTCACCTCGGCTTCTTCGCGGCGACGGGCACGATCTTCTTCGCGGGCCTTTTCGTCAGCTTCGCGCTGAATGGCTTCTTCGCCTTCGCGTGCCTTGGCGGCCTGAAGCGCCTTCAGGCGGCGCTCCATCTCTGCGTCGGAAATACCGGCGGGACGTTTTGCTGGATCGCCAAGCGCAGGGTTCGGCACCGCACCACCTGCGGCAGACTTTCCTGCAGCCGGTTTCGGCACCACAACGCGCTTGCGCTTGGTTTCCACGACGACATTCTTGGTGCGCCCGTGGCTGAAGCTTTGCTTCACATTGCCCGGACGCGCGCCGGGAGCCCGGACACCCAATGTCTTCTTACCGTCGTTGTCGTTCATATGGCTCTTCTATCCTTTTTGACGGTCATGCCGCCTTGCGGGGCGCGCAAACCTTTCAGTCTTGCCGCTTCCTCTACAACACGCGGGGCCAAACCTCCAGCGGCAAGCACAACGTGTATCACAGTTTGTCGGCCAAAGGCCAAACCCAGCTCATCTGCTGTCAACCAACCGATAAAGGTTCCGTCGCCGGGCGTACTCAATTTCGACTTGCCACGCTCGGAGCCGTCGCTGGCCTGGATCAACACCTGAGCGTAATCCTTGACCAGCCAATCCTTTACCTTCTCGTAACCGCTGACCGCCTCGCCGCCTTTGCGCGCAAGGCTGATCAGATCAACGACACGCCGGACCAGTTGCAGCTCAACCTGATCGATCAGATCGTCGCTCACGGTCACAACCTGTTTTGCCGCGCGAGCGAACAGGCCCTTCTTCACCGCTTTCTCAAGCGCTGACCTCTCGACCGAAACATAGATACCACGACCGGGCAACTTGCCCATGATATCCGGCACAACCTGATTGTCTGGCCCTACGACAAAGCGGATCAGGCCGAATTTCGGCTGTACCTCGCCTGTAGCGATACATTTTCTTTCGGGACCGTCTTCCCGGTCCTTGCTGTGTCCGCCACGTGTCATTCGGTCAACCAGAGGCCCTATATCAGGCCTCCGCCTCCTCTTCTTCGCTGTCGCCATCTTCGCCAGCCAGTTCCGCAGGATCGACCCAGCCCAGCATAACCCGTGCGGTCATGATCATGGTCTGCGCCTCGGCCAGTGACATGTCGAACTTTTCCAGCAAGCCTTCGTCCTTGACGCGCTCACCCTTTACAGTGGTCCAGCCGCCAGCCAGCTCCCAATCAGCGCATGTGGCGAAGTCTTCCAGCGTTTTCACGCCATCTTCAGCCAGTGCTTCGATCATTTGGGGTGTCAGACCTTCGAATTCAACCAGGCTGTCTTCGACTCCCAGCTCGCGGGCGTGATCCATCGCAGCTTTGGCAGCCGCCTCCAGCGTATCGCGGGCGCGCATCTGCAATTCGCTTGCTGTGCTTTCATCGACACCATCGATCACCAGAAGCTCGTCAAGGTCGACATAGGCCACTTCTTCCAGATTGGTGAAGCCTTCGGCCACCAGAAGCTGGGCAAAGAATTCGTCCAGATCCAGCGTATCCATGAACAGCTTGGTCCGCTCTTCGAACTCTTTCTGACGGCGCGAGGATTCCTCGGCCTCGGTCAGAATGTCGATATCCAGACCGGTCAGCTGGCTGGCCAGACGTACGTTCTGACCGCGACGACCGATTGCAAGGCTCAGTTGTTCATCCGGTACCACAACTTCAATCTTGCCGGCTTCTTCGTCGATCACAACCTTGGACACCTCAGCAGGCTGCAAGGCGTTCACAAGGAAGGTTGCCTGATCCTCGTTCCACGGAATAATGTCGATTTTCTCGCCCTGAAGCTCGTTCACGACCGCTTGTACACGGCTACCACGCATACCGACGCAGGCGCCGACGGGGTCGATCGAATTGTCATAGGAGATGACGGCGATCTTCGCGCGGCTGCCGGGATCGCGGGCCACGGCCTTGATCTCGATAATGTTGTCGTAAATCTCGGGGACTTCCATCTTGAACAGCTCGGCCATAAACTGCGGATCGGTCCGGCTGAGGAAAATCTGCGGCCCGCGCTGTTCGCGGCGCACATCCTTGATGTAGCAGCGGATACGGTCATTCGGGCGATACGACTCGCGGCCGATCTTTTCGTTGCGGCGCAGGATGGCTTCGCCACGGCCCACATCGACGATGACGTTGCCATATTCCTCGCGCTTGACCACACCGTTGATGATGGTGCCCTGACGGTCCTTGAACTCTTCATACTGACGGTCGCGTTCGGCTTCGCGGACCTTTTGCAGGATCACCTGCTTGGCAGACTGTGCCGCGATCCGGCCCATATCGACGGGCGGGACTTCTTCGATGAATTCCTGACCGATCTGGGGGTCGGCCATGTATTGCTTGGCCTGCTCGACCGTCATCTGGGCCTGATAGTTCTCAAGCTCGTCATCGGCGACAACAGTGCGGACACGGGTAAAGGCCGCGCGACCTGTTTTGCGGTCGATCTTGACGCGGATATCCATTTCCGAGCCGTAGCGCGACTTGGCGGCACGGGCGAGGGATTCCTCCATCGCCTCGACGACCAGACCGGGGTCGATCATCTTTTCACGGGCGACGGCCTCTGCGGTCTGCAAAAGCTCCAGCTGGTTGGCGGAAGTGATTGCCATGGTCTCAGTCCTCCTCGGAACCGGTGTCAGTGTCTGTTACTATTTCGTCAAATTGTTCTTCATCGACAAAACCCGCTGCCTTGCGCTGGCGCAGCATCTCGCGGATCAGTTCGTCGGTCAGGATCAGCTTTGCATCGGACAGCCAGTCGAACTTCAGCCCAACGGTGCCTTCTTCGATGTTTATCAGAACCTCATCGCCTTCGACGCCTGCCAGCACACCCTTGAAGCGGCGGCGACCGTCGATCAACTCATCCGTCTCGATCCGCGCCTCGTAGCCCTCAAAAGTATCGAAATCCTTGAGACGAGTCAGCGGGCGATCGATGCCGGGGCTGGACACTTCCAGTGTGTATTCATCGACAATCGGGTCTTCCACATCCAGCGTGGCACTGACTGCGGTGCTGATCTCGGCGCATTGGTCGACGGAAATACCGCCTTCTGGACGCTCGGCCATGATCTGCAAGATCGAGGTCTTGCCGCCCATCAACCGGACGCGCACCAGCTCATACCCCAGATCCTCGATCACGGGGGTGATGATCTCGGCCAGTCGGCGGTCAATGGCGGCTTTGGCGATCAAGTCGTTGGTCATTGGTCAGGCTTGCCTTTCAGGCACAAAAAAACGGGCGCGCGGCCCGTTGATCTTTCCCGGTGGTACGGTGGGAGTGGACCCCAGCGCGCCGCTGTCGAAGGCCATATACGCCGCATGGCCCGAGTCTGCAAGGGGGCAAACGGGATTGCCCCGCGCCTACCCTTCAGCGATCCGGTCCATCACACGGACCAACTCGGCGCTGATACCGGGTTCTGATAATGCGTGGCCCGCGTTGCGCACCATATGCAACTCGACATTCGGCCAGCGCGCCGCCAGATTCCACGCGGCTTGCGGCGGGCAGATCATGTCATAGCGCCCCTGCACGATGGAACCGGGGATATGCGCGATCTTGTCGATCTGGTCTAGAATCTGTCCGTCATACTCCAGAAAGGCGCGATTCATGAAATAGTGGTTTTCCAACCGCGCAAAGGCGCGGGCATATTCGCCAGGACTTTCCCCGCCCACTCCGTTGGAATGGAAAGAGGCCAGCGCGTTCTCCCATGATGACCAGGCACGGCCATATTTTGTCTCAAGCATCAGGTCGCCTGAAAACAGCCGCTTGTGATAGGCGGCAATCAGGTTGTCATGTTCTGCTTCGGGAATCAGATCGACAAAGCGGGCCCATGTCTCGGGCCAGAATTTTCCGGCTCCGCCACCGTAGAACCAGTCAAGTTCAGCCTTTGTAGCCAGAAAAACACCGCGCAAGACAAGCCCCGACACGCGGTCGGGATGAGTCTGGGCAAAGATCAGCGCCAAGGTTGCACCCCAGCTACCGCCGAAGACGATCCATTGATCAATTTCAAGATCGGCGCGTATCCGTTCGATATCGCGCACCAGATGCCATGTCGTGTTGTCCTTGACAGATGCATGGGGGCGAGATCGTCCACAGCCGCGCTGATCGAACAGGATCACGCGGAAAACCTTGGGGTCGAAATAACGCCGCATCGCAGGGCTGCACCCACCACCGGGTCCGCCATGTAGCACAACAACCGGCATTCCTTGAGGATTGCCGGATTGCTCCATATACACGGAATGGCCGTCGCCCACGTCGATCATCCGCTGGTCGAACGGGTCGATCGGCGGGTGCAGGTAGTGAACTGCGCTTTTTTGGCCCAAGTATTTGTCCATGGTGATCCTATATACCGGATGGACGTAAAAGAGCACATGGAGAGCAGAATGCAAGCCGGTCAGACCACAGTCGATCCTGCCGAGGTCGCCAAATTCGAGGCGATGGCCGCCGAATGGTGGGACCCGAAGGGTAAATTCAAACCTCTGCACATGCTGAATCCCTGTCGGCTGGATTATATCACGCGCCAGATTGCAGGTGAATACGGGCGCGATCTGTCAGGGCCCGAACCCTTCAAAGGCCTGCGTTTGCTGGATATCGGTTGCGGTGGTGGCCTGCTGTCCGAACCAATGGCGCGTTTGGGTGCTCAGGTTGTGGGTGCCGATGCAGCGCCGCGCAATATCCCTGTGGCCCAGATCCATGCCGAACAGTCCGGCCTGACGATCGACTATCGCCATACCACAGCCGAGGACATGGCCACTGCAGGCGAGCAGTTCGATGTGGTTCTGAACATGGAAGTGGTCGAGCATGTCTCCGATCCGCTGGCCTATCTGACAGCTTGTCGGCAATTGCTGAAACCCGGCGGGTTGCACATTTGCTCAACCATCAACCGCAACCCGAAAAGCTTTGCTATGGCGATTGTCGGCGCGGAATATGTGATGCGCTGGCTGCCCAAAGGCATGCATCAATGGAACAAGTTCATCACGCCGGATGAACTGTTTGACTTGATGCGCAAGGCTGGTCTGGAGCCGGTAGATCGCAAGGGATTTGTTTTCAACCCGATCACATGGGTCTGGTCCTTGTCAGACCGTGATCTGAGCGTGAATTATGTGACAGCAAGCCTTAAGCCGGAATAAGTCTTGTGGTCAGTCATCTTCCAGTTTCAGACGCAACTCGCGCAGGATCGGGATCGCTGCACGGACTTTTTCATCACCAAGCTCTGTGATCAGTTCGGCGATCATGGGTGAGATCGCGTCGAGTGCCGAGTCGCGGGCGCGGCGTCCTGCTGGGCTGATCGCGACCATCTTGCGCCGCGCATCGTCCCAGTCGGGGCGGATATGGACGTATCCAGCCCATTCCAGCTTGCCTAATGTGTTGGTCATTGCGCCGCGCGTGACGTGAAAGCTTTTGGCCAGTTGTGCGGGACTACGCTCGGCGCCCGAGCGCGCCAGATGGTTCAGGACCGAGAAGTGGGAAATCTCCATCCCCTTCGGCAACACCTTCGAAAGCCTGTTACGCACCAGTTGATCGGCTGTCAGAATCTCGCTGAACAGGGCGACGGCTAGGGAGTTGCTGTTTTCAGACATCGGGCGGGGCGAACTTTCGGTCATGCATCAACGCGGGCACGCGCGCTCTTGCTTGTGCCACAGCGTCTATCTGCAAATCAACGAAAGTGATTCCCGGTTCAGTGCCTGCATCGGCCAGAACCTCACCCCAAGGGGAAACAGCCATGCTGTGACCATGGGTGCGCCGCGTCCCACCCGTCGTTGAAGGGTGCAGACCGGTCTGGGCCGGTGCCAACACGTAGCATCCCGTTTCTATCGCCCTTGCCCGTAAAAGCGGCTCCCAATGAGCAGCACCGGTGACGGGGGAAAAGGCGGCCGGCACTGTGAGGACCTGCGCCCCTGCATGCGCCAAAGCGCGGTGCAGTTGCGGGAACCGCACATCATAACACACGGTCATACCTATCCGCGCAAAGGCTGCATCGGCCAGAACGGCCCGATCACCCGGACGGAAGCCTGCCGATTCGCGGTACGTTTCCGTTTCAGTTACCTGCACATCGAACATGTGGATCTTGTCATAGGCAGCGCAGATCGTGCCATCTGGTCTGATCAGGAATGACCTGTTTGCAAACCGTCCATCGGGATCGTCGGTCTTGAGGGCAAGCGAACCGATCAGCAGCCAAATGCCTGATTGCGCCGCTTCATTGCGCAATCCGGCAAGGGTCAGGTCATCGTCTTGACGTGACAAGACCGCTTCCTGATGCGCCCTCGAATTCGAAATGCAGTTGGTCACTTCCGGTGTCAGAACAAAACCTGCACCCTGTGCCGCAGCCTGCCGGACCATCCGCGCAACCGTTTCAAGATTGGCGGCGGGATCATCACCAGATGTCAGTTGCAGCAGCGCGGCTTTCATCACGCATCAGCCATTGAGGAGCACATCAAGCTTACCGGCGCTATCCAGCGCGAACAGATCGTCGCAGCCGCCAACATGGGTGTCACCGATGAATATTTGCGGAACGGTCCGTCCACCATTGGCGCGCTGTATCATCTCGGGCTTGCGGTCGGGATGGGTCAGCACATCGACTTCGGAAAAGCTGACGCCTTTCTGGGTCAACAGGCGTTTGGCGGCATGGCAATAGCCGCAGAGCGGCGAGGTGTAGATCTCGACAAGTTGCATATCGCAGGTATTCCTTTAATCACGGGTTAACTTGTCCGTGATTTAGGCGTCCTTTGCAACGCGTGCCAGTGTCAGCACGAAAACTTGCGCTGCATCGGCCATCAGACAGGCATCCGCACAGGCCGCCAGCGTTGCACCGGATGTCATCACATCATCCACGATCAAGATGGAACGCCCGGCCAACCGGTTGCGCCGGGAATGTGAAACAGTGATTGCGGCGCTCAATATGGCAAAGCGCGCATCCCGTCCTGCACCATCCAGTGAGGCGGTGCGCCGGTGTCGCAATAACAGATCGGGGCAATGGGCCAACCCGGTCTGTCGCGCAAGCGCTGTCGCCAACAAGGCGGATTGGTTATAGCGACGGCGCAGCATGCGGGTCCAGTGCAAAGGAACCGGCGCGATCAGCATGTCGGGCTTCAGGATTGGTCGCGCAGCCTGTTCCATCCATCCCGCTGCAGGTTGAACGATGTCCTGCCTATCGCCATGTTTCAGCGCCAGAACAAGCTTTCGCCCTGTTCCCTTATAAAGCAGGGCCGCCCGCCCTCGTGTCCATGGACGCGCAATCGTCAGGCAATCATCGCAATGGACCACCTCTTGCGGCGATGCCTCGCCAGGTAAGGGAGTGCCACAAAGATCGCAGACCAGACCACCGATGAACGCTGTGTCGCGCCAGCAATCGGAACAAAGGCCAAATTCGCTGTCCACTAGGCCACCACAAGACAGGCAGCGCGGTGGATAGACCACACGCAACATGGTTTGAAACTTGCCCGCCATCCGCCTATATCCCGCCCATGACCCAGACACCCATACTGACAGACCGCAACGCCCTGCACCGCAACCGCACCCGCGCGGCGCTGGGTCCGGCCATGTTCTTGCAGCAGGAAGCCGCAACCGAGATCAAGGATCGGCTGGAACTGGTTAATAGAACCTTTACACGCCCGGCGGTGGTCACAGGTTTTCCCATACTGTGGTCATCAATCATGCCAGACGCGCGGCTTGTTCCTGACGATGACATCCTTGCTCTGGAAGAGCAGGCCCATGATCTTGTTATACATGCGCTGTCCCTCCATTGGGCCCCCGATCCCATCGGCCAGTTGATTCAAGCGCGACGTGCGCTGAAACCTGACGGTCTATGCCTTGTTTCGTTATTCGGGGGGCAGACGCTGCACGAACTTCGCACGGCATTAGCCGAAGCAGAGGTGCGTGTGACCGGCGGGCTGTCGCCGCGCGTGTTGCCGATGGCAGAAATCCGCGATCTGGGTGGCTTGCTTCAACGGGCGGGCCTTGCCTTGCCTGTGGCTGATAGTATCAGTCTCACGGTCAGCTATGCTGACACCTTCGCGCTGATGCGCGATCTGCGCGCTATGGGTGAGGGCAATGCCCTGGCAGGACGGTTGCGCAAACCGACGCGCCGCGCTGTGTTGCAAGAGGCGGCACGGATCTATTCAGAGCGTTACGCAGATGTGAACGGTCGGGTGCATGCAACCTTCGAGATGATTTTTTTAAGCGGATGGGCACCCGACGCTTCTCAACCACAGGCCTTGCGCCCGGGTTCTGCCCAAACGCGGCTGGCAGATGTGCTTGGAAGCGTCGAATCGAAGCTGCAAGATTGACGATCCGGCAAGAACCTTTATGTCCCGACATAATCTATTCAAAAAACCCTATGAACGAGGGCCCAGATGCTGGATGCCACCGCGACCGAAACGACCCATGTGAATGCCGTCAGGCCGCCCATGTCACAACCCGACCATCCCAAGGTGAGCATGGGAAAGGTCGGCATTTTGCTGGCCAATCTGGGAACACCGGACAATTATGACTATTGGTCAATGCGCCGATATCTCAACGAATTTCTGTCGGATCGCCGTGTCATCGACTACAGCCCGTGGCTGTGGCAGCCGTTATTGCAATTGATCATTCTGACCAAACGCCCGTTCAGCAGTGGCAAAAACTACGAATCGATCTGGAACCACGACAAGGGTGAAAGCCCCTTGATGACGATTACAAAGGACCAGACCGCTAAGATCACTGAAGCGATGAAAGCGCGCTATGGCGATCAGGTGATAGTCGATTTCTGCATGCGTTATGGCAACCCTTCGACCAAGTCGAAAGTGCGCGCAATGGTTGATGCCGGATGCCGGAAAATTCTGTTTTTTCCGCTTTACCCGCATTATGCAGGTGCAACATCCGCAACAGCGAACGATCAGTTTTTTCGCGTACTGATGGAAGAAAAGTGGCAGCCGACCGCGCGTGTCGTGGACCCCTACTACGAGCATCCGCTTTATATCGAAGCGCTGGCCCAGTCGGTCGAGCGTGCCTATGCCAAGGAAGAGCACAAGCCGGAGGTTCTGGTCTGTTCTTACCACGGGGTACCAAAACGCTATCTGCTGGAAGGTGATCCCTATCACTGCCAGTGCCAGAAAACGACGCGCTTGCTGATGGAAAGGCTTGGCTGGGACGAAACCCAGATTATCACAACGTTCCAGTCGCGTTTTGGCCCTGAAGAGTGGTTGAAGCCCTACACAGTGGAAGAAGTGGCGCGTCTTGCGAAAGAAGACGGTAAAAAGCGGATCGCCGTGATTGCGCCTGCTTTTTCATCTGACTGTATTGAAACGCTGGAAGAGATCAACGAAGAGATCAAGGAAAGCTTCGAAGAAGCCGGTGGTGATCACTTCACCTATGTTCCCTGCCTCAATGATGATGACGCCCATATTGCAGCACTTGGTGCAATTATCGAAGGCAATCTGAAGGGCTGGGTGGACTGAAACGGTGCTGCATTTACGCGCAGCGCCTGCATTTTTTATTCAGGTAGGAACAGGGTCACAGAAATAAAAAAGGCGGTGAAAAATCACCGCCTTTTCCATTAAAAATCGTAGTAATCAGCTTGCAACAGCTGCTGCAACCACTGCCAAGATCAGCAGCGGAACCAGGATACCACCAGCAGACGAACCAGCGGTTTCTTCAACGATCACGGGAGCTTCGATGATCGGCTCAGCCAGGCTACCGGCATAAGCGGTCGAAGCGGCAGCTGTCAAAGCGGCTGCGAGTACAAGTTTCTTCATGTTAACCTCCAGATATTCGGCAGACGTGTGTTGTAAGCACGTCTAGCACCCAAGACGTACCTCGTAATACTGTCTAAAGCAGCAAACCAAAGCAATTGCAAATCCACACATATTCATTGCTGCCACCTCTGGGAAAATGTCGTCAAATTAGCAACACTTGGGTGCCGACATTGGTCATCGCGAACAGCTCTGCGATATGTTCGTTGTAAAGACCGATGCATCCGTTGGACGATCTGCGCCCGATCTTTCGGGTGTCGTGAGTCCCGTGGATACGGTAATAGGTCCAGCTCAAATACAGCGCATGGGTTCCCAACGGGTTATCTGGCCCCGGCGGTACAAAATCAGGCCATTCAGGGTTCCGCTGCTTCATTGAAGGTGTCGGTGCCCAGCTAGGACCTTCGACCTTGCGAATCACGGAAGTGCGGCCACGCCGTGTCAGATCCTCGGACAGTGGAACGCTGGACGGGTAAAGCTTGTAGGTTGCCCCGTTGTCAGACCAGTAATGAAGCGCACGCGAGTCTATATCTACAAGCACAGCACCATTGCGCAGGTCAGAGAAGTAGGGCCGCCAGTCCAGGGTCCGGAAGCTGGAAGCGTTGCGTCGCACGACCTGAGACAGATCACGTTCAAGCTCGACCGTATCGGCACCGTTCAAATCCTGCGAAAATGACGGTGTTGCAAGGGTTGCAGCAGTTCCGGCGAGAAAAGCACGCCGATTAAAGGCGCTTGTATATTTGTCAGTCATCTTATCACTCCAAGACAGATATTCTGCCAATCCATTTTATTTTATTGCGGGAAAGACGCAGTCGCAAATCAAACCGGCGTCATTTTGCGCAGACACGCCAATGTGGGTTTAATATAAGGCCTTGTCGGGATAAAGCAGGGCCTGATTTTCGAGGATAACCAAAATGCTACGACTTTCTGCCGTTTTCGCAGCCATTGCCCTTGTTCTAGCCGCGTGCGCTGCGCCTCAGCCCCCCACTCTCGGGCCTGATGGTCGGCCTCTGCCGCGGGTTTACAGGATTTCGGCAAGTGAGTCGGGCGCCGTACAGTTCCGCATGCTTGATTCGGTGAACGCGCTTCGGCAAGCAGCCGGCTCTGGCGCAGTCGAACTGAATGCCCAGCTGACGGCGGCTGCCGCGACACATGCGCGCGATATGTCGGTCCAGAACCGTCCGTGGCATTTCGGGTCGGACGGGTCGTCCCCGATCGACCGCGTACAGCGCACCGGCTATACCGGACAGATGTTGGGCGAAACCATCTCGGAAACATATGAGACCGAACTTGAAACCCTCGCAGCATGGATGGATCAACCTGATACAAGACGTGTGATCCTTGAACCATCGGCGCGGAACTTAGGCTTCGCGTGGCATCAGGAATCAAACGGAAAGATCTGGTGGACCATGATCATGGGCAACTAAGCCTACGACAAAATCATCGGAAGACCTGAAAACCCCGAACACGCGTCCGGGGTTTTTTAAATCTAGCGGACTTGTCGATCAGGGAAAGATCGAAATCGGCGTACTGTCTTGCACCATGGAATAGATGATTTCGATTTCCTCATCCGTGACCGCGATACAGCCCCAGGTCCAGTCCCATATCCCGTTCTGAAATGGCCGCGGGCGGCCGTGAATGAAAATATCCCCGCCAGGCTTGACGCCAGCCTCTTTGGCCCGCGCGGTATCTGCGTCATTTGGATAGGAAATGCCCAAGGACAGATGGAAGCGGCTGTTCGGATTGCGCCTGTCGATCAGATACTCGCCTTCCGGCGTACGGCCATCTCCCTCGGCGGCCTTGTGACCCTCTGGGCTGAAACCCAGCCCAATATTGAAAGACGCCAATACCCTGTCAAAATGCATCAAATGCATTTTCCTTGTCTCTTTGAAGACAAGAATACGGCTCACGGGTGGACCTTTGTAAACCTTGAACTTGCTCGGTTCACGTGAACACGCCGCCATCCACAAGGGTAGCGACAGAAGGATGAAACGCCTGTTTATCATGTCTGCTCGATCATGTTTTTTATGAAAAGAGATACACTGAAACAGGCTGCCAACCTAGGCAAAATCGTACTCTTCCAAAAATTCCCGTAACTGCCCAGCATGGCTGGATGTGCCTTGGCAGTGATCAGATATTCATCCGAAGCGCAGTTGTGCGATCAACTGATCTGACGGTTTCATCAGGGTTTCGATGACAGACCAACCCTGCTTGCG
>Ga0163215_100828_pt1 | contig 32535 bp, 33 predicted proteins | sample SynspAceP_FD_185934 | JGI IMG/M metagenome (GOLD analysis project Ga0163215, IMG submission 185934) | Saline lake microbial communities from Ace Lake in Antarctica - Synechococcus sp. Ace-P (Hybrid Assembly) | ecosystem: Environmental > Aquatic > Non-marine Saline and Alkaline > Saline | place...
GTGCGTTTGAGGCTGTTTTCCTGATTAAACACGAAACCAAGGTCGAGAAGTGGCTTCAGCGCTGCGTCGAATTGATCCTTGCGCGCAACAATTGCCTCACGGAAAGCGCGAAGCTCGTCGGATTCCATCGAATAGAACCCGACCGACAGAAAATTCTCGTCCGGCGAGATATGGAAATACAACAGCCCCTGATCTTTCTTGGTGCCGGAGCGTGTGATCACCGCGCTGACATGGGTGTTGTAGGGATGTTTTTCCTTGGTGAAGCGGACATCGCGGTTGATCCGGAAGGTCGAAGTCTTGCGGTTGCAGGTGAGCGGTATCTTCTTTTCCGCCAGATGTGCAGCCAGATCGTCGATCAGCCGCCCGCGCGGCTCATTGAGGTGTTCTTCAAACATGGCTTTGTTGTCGTGAAACCATTCACGGTTCTGGTGAAAGCCGAGCGCCTTGAGGAAGGGCAGGGCCTTGTTGCCAAAGCCTGTGTAAGAGATGGTGTCGGTCATTGTTCATCGCCTTCGTCGGGCCAGGTTCAGATCCCGTTCTGTGATTCTGCCGGTATCAGACAATCAGTATAGTAACCTGCCGCAGGCAATGTGACCGGTGCGTTGATTGTGTGGGTGAAAATCCTGTTGTTCGAGATGCTTCGTGCGACGTCTGCAACCACGCCTTCGGGCACGGTCACGGCGAAGAGATCAAGATCGTCAGTTTGGCGGAACAGTTCTGCGGTGGGAGACAGGCGATAGGTTGTTAATATGATCTCTTCATATCCCATTTCCCGCACGGCGCTATATTCAGACATTGCGTATATCTGCGGTACGAAACGGTGCTGCAATGGTCCGGCGCGGCTGGCAATCAGAGCTAGCCCGTCAATGTTGCCGGTCTTAAAATCGGTGACAATCCGGCCCGGATTGGTGCGGAGCCAATCGATCAGACTGTCGAAGGACAGGCGGGTCAGGCCAAAACTGGGTGTGCTTGCCCCGAAGTTGCGAGATGACGGCGCATAATAGAACGACGCAAGCCAATCACCCCAACCGAGGCGGTTCCAGTAGCGATATTCAGCTTTCCAATCGTGCCCGATTGCAAGCTCGCCATCTTTGGTCCAGTTGAAGTCCAGTTCGAACAAGCGGAACCCGTTGGCCAGAGATTGATCAAGTGCTTCCTGAGAATTCGAATAATCGCCCTGTTTCAGACCGCCGCCGGCATGGGCAATCAGGGTTATTCCCTCGGGGGCTTTGACATAGGCTGTGCATTGGTTGCGTTCCCGGCTGTTGAGCAGTTGGATCACCGGGATCGAAATGGTGACGGCCAGGCCAGCGATGACACTGAATTTAAGCAGCGATATTGATCTGGAAATCAGCGACTTACGCGTTTCCTTGCTGTCCTGTCGCGGTGCACCGGGCTCCGTGTTCAAGTCGGGATCCTAATATAAAAAGGTTCTGCGAGAGATGAATATGCTCCGGTCTTAGCCGGAAGGTTTGAAACGTTCTGTCGCCAGGTGCAAATAGCCGGGTTTACGCGTCAGTGTAGCCCGGCAGCGCGCCGTTGATGACATAGCGCAGGATTGACACGACCTGATCTGGCGTCTTGGCGACGGCCAGGGCTGCGGCATCGACTTCCTTGAGCGCGTGGGCGTGCTCCTCCTGGTGCAGGATGATCAACGGCTTGCCGAGCGCCGCCGCGTAGCCCGCATCAAAGGCGGCGTTCCATTGTTTGTATTTCTCACCGAAGCGGACGACGACAATATCGGCCTTGTCGAGCAGCGTCCGGGTACGGATAGCGTTGATCTGAGCGCCCTTGTGGTCGTGCCAGAACTTGTCGGGCTCGGCACCAAGGATGGCTACTCCGACATCATCGGAGGCTTCATGATGGGTGACGGGGGCACTGAAGGAGACCGGCAGTCCGGCTTGTTTGGCTCCGGCCTCGATCTGTTCGCGCCAGTCGGAGTGAATTTCGCCCGAGAGATAGATATTCCAGGTCATGGTGAAGCTCCAATCGCATTTTCATATGGCCGGGCAGCATTGTGCCTCGGGGACTTTGCCGTTGAAACGAAAAGAGGCGGAAAATCCGCCTCTTGCCGTAACGTCAATCAGACAGTCTCAGGCGGCCTTGACCGGCACGCCCTTCTCGGTGAACTGCTGCTGCAGCTCTTCGGACTGGAACATCTCGCGGATAATGTCGCAACCGCCGACGAACTCGCCCTTGATATAAAGCTGCGGGATGGTCGGCCAGTTGGAATATTCCTTGATGCCGTTGCGCAGAGCGTCGTCAGCCAGGACATTGACGCCCTTGTAGGGAACGCCGAGGTAATCAAGGATCTGGACGACCTGGCCCGAGAACCCGCACTGCGGAAACTGCGGAGTGCCCTTCATGAACACCACCACGTCATTGGTCTTCACTTCATTGTCGATGAATTCATTGATACCGGACATCGTTGGATCCTTTCAAAACGTGTAGCCACGATAGTTCTTGTCCTTCAAATAACGTGCGGCGCATGACAAGACAAGAAGGCGCGCCCTATAAGTGATCAGATGTGGAAGCGTTACGCCGGTTATTTTGTCTTGGGTTTGGTATTTGTGGCCGGGCTCTGGGTCGCATGGACCATGATGTCCGAGCTGCCAAAGCCAATCGTACAGGACAGACCGGAACAGAATGGGGTCGGGAGCATGAGTGTGGCGAACATACCCGATATCTGTGATGAGACCGTGTTCGAAGGCGCGCGGGCGATCCTTTGCGTGGTTGATCCTTCCCTCCATGACATCCGGCTCGTGTATAGCGGTTCCGATGGCGAGGTCTTCGGCAGCGTGTCAAAGGCGGTGACAGCACTCGCCGCGAGCGGACAAACGCCGCTCCTGGCCATGAATGCCGGCATGTACCACGCCGACATGATGCCGGTGGGGCTCTATGTCGAGAACAGCAAGGAGATAGCGCCACTCAATGAGGATGAGGGATTCGGCAATTTCTTTCTCAAACCGAATGGTGTGTTTTTCGTCGGTGAGGATGGCCGCGCCGGGGTTTTGGAAACGGAAGCTTATCGGTCAGCAGAAATCACGCCTGCGTTCGCCACTCAATCCGGTCCGATACTGGTGATCGGCGGGGCTATCCATCCGCGGTTTCTGCCGGATGGAACGTCAAAATATATCCGCAACGGCGTGGGTGTACGCGCTGACGGCAAGGTGGTGCTGGCGATTACCCGCGACCCGGTGAGCCTTGGCTCCTTCGCGCGGCTGTTCAGGGATGTCGCGGAATGTCCCAATGCGTTGTTTTTCGACGGCGCGGTCTCAAGCCTCGCGTGGGGCGCGCATATGGAAATTGATGCGGGGGAGCCAGCGGGGCCGGTAGTGGTAGTGTTTGAGAAAGCTGATCACTGAAGGTTCTACGATGAACGCTTGCGTGCCGTCGACTTGCGGCGTGTCGTCTTGCGTTTGGAACGCCGTGTCTTTGAGCGCGTAACCGACGGCTTCTTGCCGGTCAGTGCTTCGATCAGGATTTTCTCGATGGTCGACGTGGTGGTCGAACGCCTTCGCCGTGACGTGGTTCTGCGGCGGGTCGTCTTGCGGCGTGTGGTGGAGCTGCGGCGTTTGCGGGTGACCGCGCCCTTGGCCATTCCATCAACGACGCCGTCAATGATCTCGCTGATCAGGCCGTCGAGAAACCCTGCCACGGGCCGTGCTAGTGGTCTGACCGAAACAGCTGATACCCATCTGTTTTGAAAAGTCAGCCCACAAGCTATTGATCTGGTGGGGCGATTTGTCCTGACAGATGGGAACCATCTGTCAGGATCGCACCACTAGTCCGGCACGCTGGTTTGCAACGCCAGGGCATGCAGAACACCGCCCATGTTGCCTTCCAGGGCGTTGTAGACCATCTGGTGCTGCTGCACCCGGCTTTTGCCGCGGAAGCTCTCTGAGACGACCTCCGCCGCATAATGATCGCCATCGCCGGCCAGATCGCGAATAGTGACTTGCGCGTCAGGAATCCCGGTCTTGATGAGTTTTTCGATATCGCCTGCATTCATTGGCATTGGGAAGGCTCCTGATTGGGCTATTCTGCGGCAAGGGCTTCGGGGGTGTCCATGAACGCAGGGAACCATGATTCATGGGTGGTGCGCAATGTGGATACGGGGACTGACATGAGGCCTTCTATCCGCAGACTGTCGCCAGTGACAGCCCCGAGTTGACGGAAGGGAATGCCAGCACCTTCGGCGCTTGCCATGATGTAGTTTGCCAGTTCCGAGGGCACGGTGATGACATAGCGGGCCTGATCTTCGCCAAACAACAGCGCGTGGGATGGTCCCTGGCAGGTGGACAGGTCGATATCCATACCGAGATCAGACGCCATGACCATTTCAGCCAGTGTCGTCGCCAGACCGCCGGACGAAATGTCGTGGCAGGATGTGACCTGGGCATTGCGGATCGCGGAGCGGATGAAATCGCCGTTGCGGCGTTCTTCCATCAGGTCAACGGTTGGCGGAGGGCCTTCAGCCCGGCCGAGGCAATCGCGCATCCAGGCCGACTGGCCAAGATGTGTGCCATCAACACCGATCAGGATGACTGCGTCTCCAGTCTTGGCGCCGCCGATGCGGGCCATCTGGCTCCAGTCGTCGATGAGGCCAACGCCGCCGATGGTCGGTGTGGGCAGGATGGCTTCGCCATTGGTCTCGTTGTAGAGCGAGACATTGCCCGAGACGATGGGGAAATCCAGCGCCAGACAGGCTTCGCCGATGCCCTGGATGGCCATGACCAGCTGGCCCATGATTTCGGGGCGCTCGGGATTGCCGAAGTTGAGGTTGTCGGTCGAGGCAAGTGGCTCTGCGCCGGTGGCGGTGAGGTTGCGCCAGCATTCGGCGACGGCCTGCTTGCCGCCCTCGTAGGGGTTGGCTTCGACGTAGCGCGGCGTGACATCGGAGGAGAAGGCAAGCGCCTTGGTGTCATGGCCTTCAACGCGGACGACACCGGCGTCGCCGCCGGGGATCTGCAGCGAGTTGCCCTGGATCAGCGTGTCGTACTGTTCCCAGACCCAGCGTTTGGACGAATTGTTGGGCGAACCGAGAAGATCGAGCAGCGCCTGGCCGTAGTCTTCCGGCTCTTCGACATCAGCGGTGTCGAGCGGGGAGAAGGCGCCGATTTCGCGCCATTCGCGGTCATATTCGGGGGCTTCGTCACCGAGATCCTTGATTGGCAGATTGGCGACTTCCTCGCCCTGATGCAGGATGCGGAAGCGGAGATCGTCCGTGGTCTTGCCGACAATGGCGAAGTCGAGGCCCCATTTGACGAAGATCGCCTTGGCTTCGGCTTCCTTCTCGGGCTCGAGAACCATGAGCATGCGCTCCTGGCTTTCAGACAGCATCATCTCGTAGGCGCTCATGTTGGCTTCGCGCACCGGCACCTTGTCGAGATCGAGCTCGATGCCAAGGCTGCCCTTGGCGCCCATTTCGACGGCGGAGCAGGTGAGGCCGGCGGCGCCCATGTCCTGAATGGCGATGACCGCGCCGGTCTGCATCAGCTCAAGGCAGGCCTCGAGCAGGCATTTTTCCGTGAACGGATCGCCAACCTGGACTGTGGGACGTTTTTCCTCAATGGATTCGTCGAATTCGGCTGACGCCATGGTGGCACCGCCAACGCCATCGCGACCGGTCTTGGCGCCGAGATAGACCACCGGCAGGCCGACGCCCTTGGCCTCGGAGAGAAAGATCGCATCGGTCTTGGCAATGCCTGCGGCAAAGGCGTTGACCAGGCAATTGCCGTTGTAGCGCGCATCGAACTCGACTTCGCCGCCGACTGTCGGCACGCCGAAGGAATTGCCATAGCCGCCGACACCGGCGACGATGCCGGAGACCAGATGGCGGGTCTTGGGATGATCTGGCTCGCCGAAGCGAAGCGCGTTCATGGCCGCGATCGGCCGCGCGCCCATGGTGAAGACATCGCGCAAGATGCCGCCAACACCGGTAGCTGCCCCCTGATAGGGCTCGATGTAGGAGGGGTGATTGTGGCTTTCCATCTTGAAGACGACGCAGTCGCCATCGCCGATATCAACCACACCGGCATTCTCGCCCGGGCCCTGAAGCACCCGAGGACCGGTTGTCGGTAGTGTGCGGAGCCATTTTTTCGAGGATTTGTAGGAGCAATGCTCGTTCCACATCGCCGAGAATATGCCGAGTTCGGTGAAGCTGGGTTCACGCCCGATGAGATCGAGAATGCGCTGATACTCTTCGGGCTTGAGCCCGTGAGCGGCAATCAGCTCTTCGGTGATGGGAATGATATTGGGAATGCTCATGGCGGTGGTCGCCCTTCTTGTCCTGCGCGTTCAGCAGCCTATAGCGCAATGGCGGGCCGGTTGGCACCTGGAAATTGGAATTTTGACTGAAAGAAAGCGCTAAACTGTGGACATGGTCGATGGCGAACCGCTCGGTTCGTGACCATCAACAGCCTGTGCCACCTGATGCCCAGCGCGAGATGTCGGAGTTGATCCGGCCAGCCATAGGAGAGGCGGAGAGCGGGCCGTAGAACTGGGCGTTGCCAGCGGAAGCCACGATGACGGCCTTGGGCAGAGCTTGCGGCTTGCCGCGCGGAATGATCAGCAGCCGCGGCGTGCTGGTGGTGTCGAGCTCCGGGATGATGCCATATTCGGCAAATTCCGTGTCCTTGAGCCAACATGCGTGGGCCTGGGTGTTGACCCGTTGCAGCGTTGCGACAGATGCTGAATGAGCGCCTATTCCGGCGGCCGGGCCGGATGCGGGAGAACAGGCCGAGACGGCAAATCCGGAAGCCAGAACAAGCGTCGTCCAAATTCGTTTCATCAGGAGCTCCGGGCGTTGGTGAACGCGATGATCGGGTTCGGTGTTGCCATAGCACGATTCCCATTTCAGGAAGGCGGACATCGCGCCGAATCCGTGGCTTTGGAGCAGTTGTAGCAAGTATCCCGCACTGCTATGAAATCGACCGTATCAGTTGTGTATGTGTGAGTAAGCGGTTTGAACAGAATGGATCATGTCCGGGTTTGTGTTGTCGGTGCCGGTCCTACCGGCCTTGCGGCGATCAAGAACCTTGCCGAGGCGGGTATCACCGACATCGTCTGTCATGAGGCGCAAGGCGAAACCGGCGGTATCTGGGTGTTCAGCGACGATCCGATGCGGTCGAGTGTTTATGAAACCGCGCACACGATCAGCTCGAAACGGCTGTCGCAGTTTCCAGATTTTCCGATGCCAGACTCTTATCCCGACTATCCGTCGAACCGGCAGATCCTCGACTATATGCGTGCCTATGAAGCGCATTTCGGCTTGGACCAGTATATCAGGCTCAATTCAAAGGTCGTGGGGGTTAGCGCCCGTGAGGGCGGGGGGTGGTTGATCTCGTTTGAGGACGCGTCTGGATCTCATACGCAAACGGCAGACTATCTGATGGTTTGCTCCGGCCACCACAGGGATCCGGTCACGCCTGATCTGCCGGGTGACTTTTCAGGTGAGCAAGTGCACGCTGCCCACTACAAGAAGGCTGACCGTTTTGCTGGCAAGAAGGTGCTTGTGGTTGGTGGCGGAAATTCAGCCTGCGATATCGCTGCGGCTGTCTGCCGGGTTGCCGATCAGGTCAACCTGAGTATCCGCAGCCCGCAAGTTATTATGCCAAAGCTGATTGGCGGCCGGCCGGTCGATGTTCAATTCGCCAAGTTGCAAAAACCCTATATCCGCTGGGCCCGCGACTGGCTGGTCAAGTTTAGCCTGAAGCTTCAGGTCGGCCCTTACGAACGTTACGGGTTGCAACAGCCGAAAGGGTCGATGTTAAGTCATCATCCGACCCTGAACACCGAGGTTCTCGACCGTATCCGCCACGGTAAAATAACCGCGCGGCCCGGCATCAGCTCCGCCAATGGCGGGACTGTGACTTTCGCGGATGGTTCAGAATCGGAATTTGACGTGATTATCTGGGCGACAGGCTACCGGCTTGGAGCAATTTTCCTGGAAGATGTATGCCCGGACTGGAGTGATGCCGCGCAGGTACCGCTTTATCTCAAGATGATGCTGGCGGATGTGCCGGATCTGTTTTTTATCGGGCTGATCCAGCCGGTCGGATGCATCTGGGTGCTTGCCGAATTGCAGGCGAAGGTTGCGGCTGCGGAAATTTCCGGTTCATGGAAACGGCCCAGCGATCTTGCGGCACGGATCGATCATGACAACCGTCGTGATGCGAAGCGCTACAAGGCCAGCCCCCGGCATGCGGTTCAGGTGGAAATCTATGAGTACACCGCTGAGCTTGAGGCCATTTTGAACGCGGCGCGGGTTTGAAGCCCAGCCATATGCTAACGTGCTGCGCGCTTGACGGCCTTCAGAATTTCGGACTGGATGGCGGCGTTGCTGGTGACGGTCCAGTGGTCGTCACCAGCGCCCGCAACATCAATGCGTTTGCGCATGTCGATGTTTTTGATGCGGGATTGCCGCACGCCGGATTTGGCTTTGAGTTGAGCGCCCAAGCCATTGCCGGGAAAGAAGTAGTTCACGTAGCGTTTGACATTGGCTGACAACGGGCCTGAGCGAGTCGGGTCAACGGTTATGACAAGGGCGACCGGAATATTGTCCTTGCGCAATCTTGCGGCAACCTGGAGTGCTGCATTGCCGCCGAAGGAATGTCCGACAAGGATGACAGGCTTGCGTTTCTTGGACTGGGCGTATTGTTTGGCAATGCTGGCCCGGACCGATGAGCCACTGAGGTGTCCATAGACTTTCGCCTGGATCTTGTCCTTGGCAAGGCTTTTGGCCATGCTGTCAAACCCGGTCGAGAAGATGTTGAGGAATCCGCGGATGAAATAGACCTGGGTTGCCGGTTCGCTGGCTTTCGCCTTTGAAGCGGCCTGGGATGGAACCGGACAGACAGCGGTCAAGGCAAGCAGACAGATTGCCAGCATCCATCCAATTGGACGGGAGACCTCAGAGCGCTGACCCCGCGCCAGAAAATTCCATGTTATCATAATCAAGCTCTGTTCCAGGTGGGCGAACGGCACTTACCGCGTGGGCCTTCAGGCGTCGACAAGTCCCAGAGCCGCTTCAAACAAGGCCCGGCCATCAGTTCCGCCGTGGGCTGCCTCGATCAGGTTCTCCGGATGCGGCATCATGCCCAGCACATTGCCTGCCTTGTTGACGATTCCGGCAATATTGTTGAGCGAGCCATTCGGATTGGTGTCGGCCGTGTAGCGGAACGCAACCTGATTGCTGGCTTCAATGTCAGCCAACGTGTCGGCGTCGGTGAAATAATTGCCGTCGTGATGGGCGACCGGGCAGCGGATGATCTGGCCCTGCGTATAGCCTTGCGTGAATACGGTGTTGGCATTGGTGACTTCGAGGTTGACTTCGCGGCAGACGAATTTGAGCGAAGCGTTGCGCATCAGTGCACCGGGCAGCAGGCCGCTTTCGAGCAGGATCTGGAAGCCGTTGCAAACACCGATGACCCTTGTGCCTTTTTCAGCTTTTTCGCGCACGGCCTGCATTACCGGCATGCGGGCGGCAATGGCGCCGCAGCGCAGGTAATCGCCATAGGAGAAGCCGCCCGGGATGACGATCAGATCGACATCATCGTCAATTGATGTCTCTGTCTGCCAGACAGTTTGCGGGGCCTGACCCGATATCTTGGTGAGGGCTGCGACCATGTCGCGATCGCGATTGAGGCCCGGCAGGAGAATGACTGCGGCTTTCATGGTTCAGATTACCTCGACCGCAAAATCCTCGATCACCATGTTGGCGAGCAGTTTTTCGCCCATGGCCTTGAGTTCTGCTTCGGCCTTGGCGCGATCCGAGGTCTCAAGAACCACATCGAAGATCTTGCCCTGACGGATGGAATCAACGCCGGAAAAGCCAAGGCCGCCGAGCGCATGCTCGATGGCCTTGCCTTGTGGGTCGAGAACGCCGTTCTTGAGTGTCACGGTGACGCGTGCCTTGATCATTCGAAGAACTCCCGACGCTTACTTGACCAGAACCGGTCCGGTGGGACGGTTCGGCTCATTTTCATTCATGATGCCAAGCCGACGGGCGACTTCCTGATAGGCTTCGACGAGGCTGCCGAGATCGCGGCGGAAGACGTCCTTGTCGAGCTTCTGGTTGGTGTTGACGTCCCAGAGCCGGCAGGAATCGGGCGAGATCTCGTCGGCGACGACGATACGCATCATGTCGCCTTCGAAAAGACGGCCGCATTCGATCTTGAAATCGACCAGCTGGATGCCGACGCCGAGGAACAGGCCGGTGAGGAAGTCGTTGACGCGGATGGCAAGCGCCATGATGTCGTCAATTTCCTGCGGGCTGGCCCAGCCAAAGGCGGTGACATGCTCTTCAGAGACCATCGGGTCATCGAGAGCGTCAGCCTTGTAGTAGAATTCGATGATCGAGCGGGGCAGAATGGTGCCTTCTTCGATGCCGAGACGCTTGGCCAGCGAGCCGGCGGCGATGTTGCGGACAACCACTTCAAGCGGGATGATCTCGACTTCCTTGATCAGCTGCTCGCGCATGTTGATGCGCTTGATGAAGTGAGTCGGAATGCCGATCCGGTTCAAATGCGTGAATATGTATTCGGAGATGCGGTTGTTGAGCACGCCCTTGCCATCAACCACATCATGTTTCTTCTTGTTGAACGCCGTGGCGTCGTCCTTGAAGAACTGGATCAATGTGCCTGGTTCAGGGCCTTCATACAAAATCTTGGCCTTGCCTTCGTAGATACGGCGGCGACGGGTCATGTGCATCTCTGTCAATTGTGCCGGCTGAAGCCGCGGCAACTCGGCTGGGGTCGATTTTGAGCCGTGCTTTAGCCGATTGCTCAGGCTTTCACAACGCTGTTGTCAGTAATGTCCCCTGAATTGCGTTGTTTGAGGCGGGTTTGCATTGCACTTTCGGCGGTCTTTTGTTTTATGGGGCAAACCCCCATATAGGGATTATCGATTAACCGCCGGGAGCCAGCTCATGAGCAATATGAAAGACCGCGAAAACGCATTTGAAAACAAGTTTGCCCATGACGAGGAGTTGAAGTTCAAAGCTGAAGCCCGTCGCAACAAACTTTTGGGCCTTTGGGCCGCCGAATTGCTCGGCAAGACCGGCGATGACGCCGAAGCCTACGCCAAGAGCGTTATCATGGCCGATTTCGAAGAAGTTGGCGACGAGGACGTGTTCCGCAAGGTGCGGGCCGATTTTGATGATGGCGGTGTAGACCAGTCCGATCATCAGCTGCGCCACAAGATGGATGAGCTGCTGGCCATTGCCGTAGATCAGATCCAGAAGAGCTGAACCTCAATTGATTGATTTTCAAAAACCGCCTGTGGCTTGCCGCAGGCGGTTTTTTGTTGGATTTAGACTGGGGAGCGTCTGTTTCAGATGGGCGCGTGATTCGGGAGGCGTAGGCCATGCAGTTGCGAGACAATCTTGCTCAGGACAAAATGCTGATTACGGCGTGGTCGACTTCACCGTCAGCGGAGATGGCCGGAGGGCTGGCCCGTTGCCCGTTCGATGCCGTGACTGTCGACATGCAGCACGGTGCGTATAGCGAATCGACTGCTTTTGCATCGGCCACGGCAATCGTTGCGGCGGGAAAGCCGGCAATCATGCGGATACCGGTGGGGCGCAATGATCTGGCCAGCCGGGCACTGGATATGGGATTTGAGGCGGTTATCGCGCCGATGATCAATTCCGTTGCCGATGCGGACGCCTTCGCCAAGGCGATGAAGTATCCGCCGTTGGGCGAACGCTCCTGGGGGCCGATGAAAGCCTTGCAGATGCATCCTTCCTATTCACCGGACAGCTACTTTCGCTCAGCCAACGGGAAAACCCTGGCGTTGGCGATGATCGAAACCCGGGAAGCCTTTGCCGCACTTGACGGCATTCTCGCAAATGACGGCATTGACGGTGTCTTCGTCGGACCGTCCGATCTGTCGATCTCCTGGTCGAATGGCGCCCATGTCAATCCGCAGAATGAAGAGCTTCAGGACGTCATTGCGCAAATTGCCAGCAGAGCCCGCAAGGCCGGGAAGTTTGCCGCGATCTTTGCCGTTGATCCGGCAGACGTGCCGCAATTTGGCAAGATGGGCTACCGGTTGGCAGCATTGAATACGGATCCGGGCGTTTTGCAGGCCGGCGCCGCGGTCATGCTCGACATGGCGCGTGACTAGAGCAGCTAAGGTTCTCTCGCGGCTGTCAGGCTTTCAGCCTGGCGAGAAAATGGGCAAACACCATGATGCCTTCAGGCCAGGGCCCATGTCCTGATTCGGCGTTGATATGACCGGCTTCGCCAGCATCAACCAGCATGGCGCCCCAGGCATTTGCCATATCACCCGCATGCTCAAACGAGCCGAATGGATCGTTGCGGCTTGCCACCACGATTGACGGGAATTCCAGCGGATCTTCCTTGTAGGGGCCGAAGGTCATCAGGTGTTTTGGCCGGATCTGCGGATTATTCACTTCCGGCGGGGCCACCAGAAAAGCGCCTGCAATCTTGTTTTTGCATTCCGGCAGTGCCTGCAGCGCGGTTGCCACACCCAGCGAATGGGCGATCACGACGACCGGCTTTTCCGCCTCGTTGACGGCCTCGGCAAAGCGGGCTGTCCAGTCTTCGCGCACAGGTTTGGCCCAGGCGTCCTGTTCGACGCGCCGCGCGGTCGACAGTCGTGCTTGCCAGCGCGTTTGCCAGTGATCGGGTCCGGAATTGGTGTATCCCGGTACAATAAGGATGTCGGATTCAGCAACTTTCATGCTGCCGAATTGGGTGAGGCAGCGGCAAATGTCAACCGGTGCTCCGGTCTGCTTCCTTGCTCACTCACGCAAAATGGAGCGCCCTGCCGATCGGGCGAGCCTGACAAGGGATATCAGAGGCGGTCGACGGGAGTTGAGCTAATCTGGCTGGGCGGCGTTATCACGAACGGAGCGCCGCCATTGTGCAGCTTTTCCTGGCTGAACATCAGCAATATGGCGAGCGATATGATTACTGTTGCGGCTGCGATCCAGAGACTCACGTTGCTTTCGTGAATGTGGCTGTGTTCGGAGCGGTTTTGTTCACGGCCGCGATCAGCAACGGGCGGATAGTCTTGCATGGTAACCTCCATGATGTCGGGTGGACCGCCAATTTGGGCGGCAACCACGGCAACATGGCGGCAACAGCAGGGCGACATGGTGACACGCAATCACTTCGCGTGACTGCGTGTCATTAATGTCTCAGGTGGAGCGATCAGCTGTCGCCGAACACCCGCGCGAAGATCGTGTCGACATGTTTGGTGTGGTAGCCGATGTCGAAACGATCCCTGATTTCGGTCTCGGAGAGGTATTTGCGCACATCCTCATCGGCCAAAAGCTCGGTGAGGAAGTCGACCTCCGAATCGCCTGAGACCTGGTAGCTGTTCCAGACCTTCATGGCGTTGCGCTGGACCAGGCTGTAGGCATCTTCACGCGATGAGCCGGCCTGGGTCAACGCCAGAAGGATGCGTTGCGAGTGCACCAGGCCGCCGAGACGATCCATGTTGCCGACCATGCGTTCGGGATAGACCAGGAGCTTGTCGATGACATTGGTCAGGCGGACAAGTGCGAAGTCGAGGGTGACGGTGGTGTCCGGGCCGATCATGCGCTCGACGGAAGAGTGGGAGATATCGCGCTCGTGCCAAAGGGCGACGTTTTCCATTGCCGGCGTGACCGCCATGCGGACCAGCCGGGACAGGCCGGTGAGGTTTTCGGTCAGCACCGGATTGCGCTTGTGCGGCATCGCCGATGAGCCCTTCTGGCCCTTGGAGAAGTATTCCTCGGCTTCCAGAACCTCGGTGCGCTGCAAATGGCGGATTTCGGTGGCGACGCGCTCGATCGAGGAGGCGATAACGCCGAGTGTGGCGAAATACATGGCATGACGGTCACGCGGAATGACCTGGGTCGAGACGGGCTCGGCGGTCAGGCCCATGGCCTTGGCGACATGCTCTTCAACGCGCGGATCAATGTTGGCGAAGGTGCCGACGGCACCCGAGATCGCGCAGGTGGCGATTTCCGCGCGCGCATTGACCAAACGGGTACGGCTGCGGTCGAATTCCGCGTAGGCTTCCGCCATCTTCAGACCGAAGGTCACCGGCTCGGCGTGGATGCCGTGCGAGCGGCCGATGGTGACGGTGTTCTTGTGCTCATAGGCGCGGCGCTTGATAGCGGCCAGCAGGGCGTCCATGTCGGCCAGCAGCAGGTCGGTTGCTTTGACCAGCTGTACGTTGAAACAGGTATCGAGAACGTCCGAAGAGGTCATGCCCTGGTGGACGAAACGGGCGTCGGGACCAACGATTTCGGCCAGATGGGTCAGGAAGGCGATGACATCATGCTTGGTTTCGCGCTCGATCTCGTCGATGCGGTCGATGTCAAAGGTGGCTGCGCCGCCTTTTTCCCAAATGGTCTTGGCGGCTTCCTTGGGAATGACGCCCAGTTCGGCGAGGGCGTCGCAGGCATGGGCCTCGATCTCGAACCAGATGCGGAACTTTGTTTCGGGCGACCAGACAGAGACCATTTCCGGGCGGGAGTAGCGAGGTATCATGGCGAAATCCGTGGCTATGTTGCGTTGCGGCGGGTCTAGACCATTTCCACTGGAAATCAAACTTCGGATCGGTGGAGTCTAGAAGATAGTGCCGGTTTTGCGCGTTTTTGGGACCGAATGTCTGCTGGCTAGCAGATATGACGCGATGAAAAGAAACACGACCCCAACAGGAAGATAGAGGCGCAAGCCCTGAACCGCGAATTGGAAAAGCGCCGATGCGGTGGTGAACGTGAACTGGATCAGCCAGAGTTTCGTAAACGCATCACCATGCCATTGGGCGTAGAAATTCCGGTATATGAAAGCGAACATCAACGACGTGACGCCGATGGTAAAGACCGTCAGGCAGATGAAAGCCGCAGCGAAGGCGGCTTCGCGCCCGCGCCGGAAGGCGATGAAACGGAATGCCGCAAGGCTCGGCGGCCAGGCAACAGCTGCCCCGACAAATGCCAGCGCTGTCAGGCTCCAGTAATGGCTTGTCAGGGCAGCAATGGACAACCAGAGCCAGGCCTGTGCGGAAATCGCCATGGCGGCGCCCCAGCCGATCGAGCCATAGACAATGTCCCGCCAATCGAGCCTGGCTGCCTGAAGCCGGTCGCGCAGGTTGGAATTGTCGTTGGCCGCTTTGGGAGCCGGTCCCTTGTGCCGTTTGACGGGAGTGTTCATTGATTGCATCGGGTTGCGGTAATCCTCCCAGGCGATCCGGCATTCAAATTGGGTGGTTTGCAATGCGCAGACGCCATGGGGCATCTCTGATTGGTTGACAGGACCGCGTATCATTGCCGGGGCGAACGGGCAACCGAAAGCCGGATTAGTTCTGAGCCGTGGTCCAGGCAGGCATCAGGTCACGGTCATCGGGCGTGGCTTCATAGACGGCTCGGGCGATGGCACGGCTCATGGTCGAGGCTGCGGCGGCGCACAGGTCAATGAATTGATCAGGGGACGGCTTGCGGCCCGAGGCGCCGGTGGCGAGCGCAAACACCAGATCGCCGTCAAAAGGGGTGTGGCTGGGCCAGATAGCCCGGGCAAAGCCTGCGTGAGCCGCGATCGCCAGCCGCTTGGCTTCGGCCTTGGTAAGGCTGGCATCGGTGGCGATGACGGCGATGGTGGTGTTGGAGACACCGCGGGCCATATCGCGAAACTTGATCTTGAGATCTGTGGCGTCATCGGGAAGGGGAGACGGCATGCCCAGACCGCCGAATTCGTCTCCGATCTCGAAGGGCGCCGCCCAGAAATGGCGCGTGCTGCCGATGGTGGCTGTTCCCATCGGGTTGGCGCCGACGAGCGCGCCTACGGTGAGGCCGTCGGCTACCAGGGCTGAGGCCGAGCCAAGCCCGCCCTTGAAGGTGGCGGTGAGCGCGCCGGTGCCGGCCCCGGCGGTTCCAATGGCAAAGTCCTGAGATGCGGCGGCAGCGGCCTGATAGCCCAACTCGCGATAGGGTGGATAACGCCCCCAATCCTTGTCGCCGCCATTGATCAGATCAAACAGGATTGCTGCCGGGATGATCGGAATGCGGTGAGGGCCGACTTCAAATCCCTTGCCCTGTTCACACAGACAGGCCTGCGCGCCGCTGGCGGCATCAAGACCAAAGGCGGAGCCGCCGGACAGCACAAGCCCGTTGACGGTCTCGACCGTATTGTGGGGTTCGAGCAGATCGGTCTCACGGGTGCCGGGCGCGCCGCCGAGCACCTGTACAGCGGCGGTGGCAGGCGGATCGCAGACAATGGCGGTCACCCCGGAGTTCAGAGCCGTGTCGCTGGCATTGCCGACCAACAGACCGGCGACATCGGTGATCAGGTTACGCGGTCCAGTTTTCATCCCGGTCTTCCTCATTGGCTCTCTCCGGCGATCCGCGATGATTCTTCCACGCTCAGGCGGGTGAATTCGCCATCGCGCAGGACGGCCAGCACGAAGCCCGGTTCCTGACGCTCGCCGTTTTGATCGAATGTCACGGGACCAAGGGCTGTGGAAAAGGTGGTTGTGCGCAAGGCCTCATCAAGTCCGGTTTCGCTGTAATCCATCCGGGTGGCGACCGTGCCGAGGATTTCGGCGGCTGCATAGGCCGGAATTCTGAGCCCCTCGGCAATCAAGCCGCGGTTTGCAAAAGCGATCCGGGCGGCTTCGGCTTCCGGCCCCGGCGTGGCGCCGGCGGCAAGCACGGCAATGGTGCCGTCGGGCAGCGGAATTTCGCCTTGCGGTGCATGAAGCGGATCACCGCCCATGAACTTGAGTGCAACGCCTTGTCGTACGGCTTCCATGGCAATGACGGCCATGTCGGAGCGTTCGCCGCCGACGAAGACGCGGGCAACGCCAGCCGATTTGAGCCTGCGGATCAGGCTTGGCTGAGTGGCCTGGCCAGGGCGGAAATTGTCGACGAAATTTGGTTTCAGGCCACGGTTTTCAAGCTTGATGCGGATTGCCTCGACAAGCTCGCGTCCGGAAATGGCTCCATCTTCGATCAGTGCGAAAGACTTGTCAGCCCACAGCCGCAGGATTGCATCGGCCGCGATTTCGGCTTCCGAGCCTGCGCGCGGGGCGAGGCGGAAAAAATCCCATCCTAGCCGTGCGGCTTCTTCACCAATGATGTCGGCGCGAACTGTCAACGTGATGACCGGGATGTTTTCATCTGACAACAGCGGCAATGCGGCAGCGAGGCTTTCTGTGCACAAGAAACCGACGACAACATTGACGCCGGCTTCAATCATTGCTGCAGCTGCATCGGTGCCTGCCTGTTCGGAGCAACTGTCGTCACCCTCGACAATGTCCTCGAAGACGTTTGGATTGGCAATCTCCCAGGTTTCGAAAGCCTCGCGGACATGATCGCCGAGAGGTTTGAACTGACCTGTCTGGGGAACGACTAGGCCGACATGCAGCGCTTCGGCTCGCGCGGGAGCGGCGGCGAAAAACAGAGCCAGGACAAGCGGCAGAGGTGAAAGCGCAAAACGGATAATCATGTGCGGTATTTAGCCCGGCGAACCGGGCTTATCAAAGTAAAATCCGTCGCTTGCGCTTGGCTTGGCGGTGTTGGGGGAGAAAAAGTCGTGGGCGACGGGTTTCAAAATTGCTTTCGCACTTTATCTATGGTCAGCAACTGTATGACTACCGGGACCAATTCCAGGATTGAAGTCCCCAGATTGAGGCGCAAGCGTGTTGAAACGACAGATTGTTGATTCCAAGGACTACCGCGACGCAATGGCGCGCTATGCCGGGCACGTGCAGATTGCCACAACAATGCATGGGGGCGTGCGGCGCGGGGTGACTGTGACGGCGGCTTGTTCAGTGTCGGATAATCCCGGCACGGTGCTGGTCTGTCTTAATCATTCCAATCCGCACAACCAGCTTTTCGCCGAATCAGGGGTGTTTGCGCTCAATACGTTGATGGCGGGACACGAACATTTGGCCGTGGCGTTTTCCGGACTTGATCATCTGAGCGTCGATGAGCGGTTCGGACAGGGTGAATGGGATACGATCACCACCAGCGCGCCTGCGCTTGTTGGTGCTGCGGTTGTCTTTGACTGCCGATTGATCGACGCCAAGATTGTAGCAACCCATACAGTGTTGATCGGTGAGGTCATCGGATTACGCACAGGGCCGGCCGGCCCGGCGCTTTTGTATCTGGACCGCGGATACCATTCTGTTTAGCCTTGTGTCGGGAGGGATGTTGCATACCTCAGTACGGAGCCAAGATGTCGATCACCAATCCACTGCCTAACTCGATTGACGAAACGCTGGCTCTGCTTTCGAGCCAGGATTATGTAGCGAGCAAAGCGCTGGCGACGGTGTTGTTTCTCAGTCTGCGCATGAAGCGGCCGCTGTTTCTTGAAGGCGAGGCCGGCGTCGGCAAGACTGAAATTGCCAAAGTGCTGGCCAAGGCGCTGGACAGGCCGCTGATCCGGCTGCAGTGCTATGAAGGGCTCGACGTGTCCTCGGCGGTCTATGAGTGGAACTATCCGGCACAGATGCTGGAGATCCGGCTTGCGGAAGCCACCGGTGAAGATGACCGGAGTGCAATCGAGCGGACTATATTTTCCGAAAAACATCTGATCAGGCGTCCGGTGCTGCAGGCGCTGGAAGGCACAGATGGCCGCGCGCCGGTGTTTCTGATTGATGAACTTGACCGGACGGATGAAGCCTTCGAGGCGTTCCTGCTGGAAATTCTCTCTGAGTATCAGGTGACAATTCCCGAGTTGGGCACGATCAAGGCGCAGGAGCCGCCGATCGTGATCATTACCACCAACCGCACGCGCGAGATCCATGATGCACTGAAACGGCGCTGTCTTTATCACTGGGTCGATTATCCGAACGCCGAGGTGGAACTCGAGATCGTCCGGCTCAAGGTGCCGGGTTGCCATGAGGAATTGTCGCGGCAGGTGGTCACTTACGTGCAGAAACTCAGGCAGATGGATCTGTTCAAGAGCCCCGGAGTGGCTGAAACCATCGATTGGGCGACGGCGCTGACCGAACTCGACCGGCTGGCGCTCGATCCGGAGACGGTTTCGGACACGCTCGGGACGCTGCTGAAATACCAGGACGACATCGCCCGCATTGAAAGTAGCGCAGGGCGTGAATTGCTGGCTGAGGTGAAGGCCGAGCTGGCTCAGGCGATTTGATGGCGGAAGCCGCAAACGCCATCGACTTCAAGGGCGGCGACGGTCGTATCGTCCACAATATCGTCTATTTCGCACGGGTGCTGCGCAAGGCTGGTCTGAAGGTTGGACCGGCTACGGTGCGTGATGCCGTGGAGGCGGTGCAGATTGCCGGTATCGGCAGCCGCGAGGAATTCTACTGGGTGCTGCATTCGGTCTTCGTCAAGCGGCGCGAGGATCACGAGGTCTTTGACCAGGCGTTCAAGCTGTTCTGGCGGACGCGTGATCTGGTTGAAAAGATGATCGCCATGTTTTCGCCCGTGGCGATGGAAAACAAGCAGCGGGAAAAGCTCAAAGCTGGCGAAACCCGGGTCAGTCAGGCCTTGTTCGAAGGGCATGAAAAACAGCGTCCGCCCGAAGACAAACCGATCATCGATATCGATGCGCGCGAGACGATTTCGGGCAACGAGGTTCTCAGGCAGCAGGATTTCGCGCAGATGACGGCGTTTGAGCTGGCCGAAGCCAAACAGGCCATCGCCAGGTTGACGCTGCCCTTCGATCAAGTGGCGACCCGGCGCTACAAGCCATCGTCGACGCCAAAGCGGATTGATCCGCGGGCGACCATGCGTGCGGCCATGCGGACCGGCGGTGATCTGATTCTGCCGCGGTTTAGAAAGCGCAGGAAAGTGCATCCGCCGCTGGTCATCATTGCCGATATTTCCGGATCGATGAGCCAGTACACGCGAGTCTTTCTGCATTTCATGCATGTGATCAGTGAGAAGCGGCGTGGGGTCCATACGTTCCTGTTCGGCACGCGGCTTACCAACATAACCCGGCAGATGCGCAACAAGGATCCAGACGAGGCCGTGGATCAATGCACAGGCGCGGTCAAAGACTGGTCGGGGGGAACCCGGATCGGTGAAGCGCTGCGATTGTTCAACCGGCAATGGTCACGCCGGGTTTTAGGGCAGGGAGCGGTGGTGATCCTGATCACCGACGGACTGGAGCGCGATTCCATTGATGAGTTGGATGTCGAGATGGATCGCCTGCACCGCTCCTGTCGACGGCTGATCTGGCTCAACCCGCTGCTCCGCTTTGATGGCTTTGAAGCCAGGGCCCGCGGTGTGCGCACGATGCTTGATCATGTCGATGAATTCCGCCCGGTTCACAATATCGAAGCGATGGCCGATCTGGTGTCTGCGCTGGGCGACAGGGATGCGGCGAAAGCTGATCCACGGCGCTTTCTGTAAACTCACTTGAAATCATCCGGCAGCAGTGGCCATATCCCAATGACAGATGACGGAGGCTGGCATGACATCACAGACCATGGTCCAGGATAGTGAGGATCTACTCGATCCCTTGCTGGTTGCCGAGCGTTGGATGCTGGACGGGCGCGATGTGGCCGTGGCGACCGTGATCGAGACCTGGGGCTCGGCACCGCGGCCGGTCGGCAGTCATCTGGTGATTGACACTGATGGCAATTTCAGCGGATCGGTTTCGGGCGGTTGCGTTGAAGGCGCGGTGATTTCGGAAGCTGCGGATGTGATTGCCAGCGGCGAGCCAAAGATGCTCGAATTCGGTGTGGCGGATGAGACCGCCTGGCGCGTGGGGCTTTCCTGCGGCGGCAAGATCCAGGTCTATCTCGAGCGGGTCGGCTGATGGATCCGCATCTGCTCAGAAAACTCAATGCAGCCCGGCGCGAGCGGCAAGCCGCGATCATGCTTACCGATCTTGCCGACGGTCGCAACAGGCTGGTGATGAAGGGTGACCCGATAACTGGCGCGCTGGGCGAGGCCGTGGAGAAGGCCTTCCGCTCCTGCAAGTCAGCCGTGGTGGAGGCTGAAGGGCAGCGGTTCTTTCTCAACGTGCATGTGCCTTCACCGCGTATGGTGATCATTGGTGCCGTGCATATCTCGCAGGCACTGGCGCCGATGGCCAAAATGGCAGGGTATGATGTCAAGGTGATCGACCCGCGCACTGCCTTTGCCACGCCGGAGCGATTCGAAAACGTGGAGTTGATTGCTGACTGGCCGGAGGATGCACTGGCGGACCAGCCGATTGATGCGTTCACAGCACTGGTGGCGGTAACACACGATCCCAAGATTGATGACTGGCCGCTTGTTTCGGCGCTCAAAACAGGTTCGTTTTATGTGGGAGCACTTGGATCGCGCAAAACTCACGCGCGAAGGGTGGAACGGCTGATGGAGGCCGGGCTTGGCGATGCCGAAATTGCCGGGATCGCTGCACCTATAGGGCTAGATATCGGGGCGCAAACTCCGGAAGAGATCGCGGTGGCAATTCTCGCGCAGGTTATTGCGGCGTTGCGCAAGCCTTCTCAAGCGGCGAAAGACTGAGGCATGCAATTTGGCCCGGTTCCGCTGTTAGAGGCTGAGGGGGCGATGCTGGCGCATTCGCTCTCGCTGGGCGCCGTACGGCTCAAGAAAGGCCATGTTCTAACGGCCGAGGATCTGGAACTCATCAGGCAGGGTGGTGCCCAGGAGGTGATCGTTGCCCGGTTGCGGGAAGATGATGTCGACGAAAATGCTGCTGCCGAAGCTCTGGCGCAGGCTTTCACAGGCTCCAACATTCGCGCGGCAAATGCCTCGACCGGACGGGTCAATCTGCACGCGACGCAAGCCGGTCTGTTCATCGCCGACCGGCTGCTGGTCGATAATTTCAACGCGATTGATCCGTCGATCACGTTTGCTTGCCTTGCCGACCACACAACGGTTCAGCCCGATGAAATGGTGGCGACAATCAAGATTATTCCGCTGGCGGTGGCGGGTGCTTCGCTTGAGCAAGCGAAAGCTGCCATCGCTGCCCGCGATTTGGCACATGTCCTGCCGTTCCACTCCGTCCGTGCCGGTTTGATCGCCACGGTGCTGCCGTCGCTCAAGATGTCGGTGATGGACAAGACACGGCAGCTTCTGGCCGGACGATTGTCGCTGAGCGGCTCGAGCCTGGATGAGGAAAGCCGCGTGGCACATGATGCCGGTGCCGTTGCTAGCGAGATCATCCGCATGGCGAAGATCCACGAGATGATTTTCGTCTTTGGTGCCTCGGCGGTCACCGATCCCGAGGACGTCATTCCGGCGGCGATCCGCAAGGCAGGCGGTGAAGTCGAACGGGTTGGCATGCCGGTTGATCCGGGCAATCTGCTGGTGCTGGGTTCGCTGGGTAACGTCCCGATTATTGGTGCGCCGGGTTGCGCTCGCAGCCCCAAGGAAAACGGATTTGACTGGGTTCTGGCGCGTATTCTCGCAGGCCAGACACCGACATCGATGGACATCGCCCGCATGGGCGTGGGTGGCTTGCTCAAGGAAATTCCGACCCGACCGCAACCTCGGCAAGCGAGCCCCGTGGTGCAAAAGAACAAATCCGACATCGCGGTTGGTATTGTCCTGCTTGCTGCCGGTCGCGCCAGCCGGATGGGAAATGAAGCCGGACACAAGCTTCTTGCCGCGTTTGCTGGCGAGACGCTGATCCGCAAGATGGCAACCACTTCTCTGGCTTCTACAGCCAGCCAGACGGTGGTTGTGACCGGGCACCGTAGCGACGATATAGCCGAAAACCTCAGCGGTCTTGATGTGAAACTGGTTCACAATCCGGAGTTTGTATCCGGCATGGCCTCTTCCCTGAAACGGGGACTGGCTTCGCTTGATAGTGACGTTGCCGGGGCATTGGTTCTGCTTGGCGATATGCCGGCGCTCACCCCCGGTCATCTGGACGGGCTGATCAAGGCGTTCAGGGAGAGACACGGCAATTCGATTGTTCGAGCGTGTGACGGCGAGCGGCGTGGCAATCCGGTGATCCTGCCGCGTGCGGCGTTTGCAGAGGCCATGCAGTTGTCCGGCGATGTTGGTGCTCGTGCCCTGATCGAAAGCGGAGCCTGGCCGGTGATCGATGTTGAAATCGGCCCTGCAGCGCGTCTGGACGTCGATACGCCCGACGCAGTGCGGGCAGCGGGCGGCATTACCGAACAGGAAGGGCATCCTGATGGACAATGATGTGATCCGCGATATGTTTGACAGCCTTGGGGAGGTGACGATCAAGCGCATGTTCGGCGGCAAGGGAATTTACCACCAAGGCAAGATATTGGCGCTTGAGGTTGGTGGTGACATCTTGCTCAAGGCCGATGCAGAAAGCGCGTCTGAATTTGCCGATGCCGGTGCCAGCCAATGGATCTATGACGGCAAGAACAAGCCGGTGGCGATGCCGTACTGGTCGATACCCGAAGAAGCGCTTGATGATTCCGAGGATTTGACGAAATGGGTGGCTCTCGCTTGGGAGTCAGCGCTGCGGGCAAAGAAATAGCCGTCGTTTCACGAGTTCCAACACACCAAATTGCGTTGAGCATAAAAAAGCCGCCGGCACGAATGCCGGCGGCTGAAAATGCAAATTGCTATTCAATCAGATGGTCTGATCAGCTGCCGATCATCATGAAGGCCGGGATCTCGTCGCCGAAACCAACCGGCGTCGGCTCGCGGTCGTCATTGTCGCGGCCACGGCGGTTGTTGCGATTGCGGTTGCGGTCATCATTGACGTTGGCCGGTTCCGGTGCGCGCTGCGCTGCCGGCCGTTCTTCGCGCGGCTGGCGTGGCTGACGCTCTTCGCGTTCGTGACGCGGCGCTTCCTTGATTGCGGTAGCGGGGGCGACGGCAGCAGTCTCGACGACGTTGTCTGCTTTCGCAGTTTCCACCACAGCTTCAGTGGCTGCAACAGGCTCGGCTTTTTCTTCCTGGCTGCGCTTCTCACCCCGTCCGGAACGGCGTGCGGGTGATTTGCTTTCGCCACGGCGACCACGAGCGGGCTTGTCATCAGCCGGGTCGGCAGACTGAATGGCGTCCTGGCCGTCAAGCCATTCGATTTCGCGATCGATCAGCTTGGTGATGGCGTCGACATATTTCGTATCCCGGCGCGAAACCATCGTGAAGGCGGCACCTTCGCGGCCAGCACGACCGGTGCGGCCGATACGGTGGACATAGTCCTCAGCATGGATCGGAACATCGAAATTGAAAACGTGGCTCACTGCCGGGATATCGAGCCCGCGGGCTGCGACATCGGATGCCACGAGAAGCGTGATCTCGTTGTCCTTGAAGCCTTGCAGCATATTGGTGCGCGAGCGCTGATCCATGTCGCCATGCAAAGCGCCAACGGAAAAGCCGTGCTTCTCGAGTGACTTGTAAAGATCGGCCACATCTTTCTTGCGATTGCAGAAAATGATGGCGTTGGTCAGCTCGGTCTGAGAGTTGATCAGGTCGCGCAGGCGTTCGCGCTTTTCAAAATCCTTGCTGCCGCAAGCGACAAGCCGCTGTGTCACTGTGGCCGCAGTCGAAGATGGCGGTGCCACTTCAACGCGCACCGGGTTCTGCAGGAACTTGTCGGCGAGCTTCTGAATTTCCGGCGGCATGGTGGCCGAGAAGAACAGGGTTTGCCGGGTGAACGGAATGAATTTCACGATGCGTTCGATGTCTGGAATGAATCCCATATCGAGCATTCTGTCGGCTTCGTCGATAACCAGAATTTCCACGCCGGTCATCAAGAGCTTGCCGCGTTCGGTGTGATCAAGCAGCCGGCCCGGAGTTGCGATCAGCACATCTGCGCCACGTTCGAGCTTGCGGTCCTGTTCATCAAAGGAGACGCCACCGATCAGCAGGACGATGTTGAGACGGTGGTTTTTGCCGTATTTCTCGAAATTCTCGTGAACCTGTGCGGCGAGCTCGCGCGTCGGCTCAAGGATCAGCGTGCGCGGCATGCGGGCGCGGGCACGGCCTCTTTCGAGCATCGTCAACATCGGCAGTACGAAGCCAGCGGTCTTGCCCGTTCCAGTCTGAGCGATGCCCAGAATGTCGCGCCGTTCGAGCGCTGGCGGGATTGCGCCTTCCTGAATAGGGGTGGGCGTCGTGTAGCCGGCGTCAGTAACGGCGGACAATACTTTTTGGCTTAAGCCAAGATCAGCAAAAGTGGTCAATTGGGAGCGTTTTCCGTTTCGGAGAGTGCGGCAATGCGCGGGAGCGCGCTTTAAACGCGATCCCAGTCCGTTCCGCATAGTCGTTGCAGTGCATTAAGTCAAGGAAAAGCCCGGATTGGTGACCGATCATCCAGGTTGTAATCCCGCATGTCCGTGCGGTTTTTCAAGCTGGTGGGGTAGATAAATGGGGGTGCGGCATTTTCATCCCGCAAAGATCGGAGTGGTATCGCGGTTTTGCAATTTGAGTTTTGCCAAAGGGCAATGGCGTGTGTGTTCAGTTCGTGGCCAACATAACCGACGCCGGGCTGATGCCGATCGTTAATTGGAGACCAGGAGTGACTTGAGTTTGCTGGCGGCTTTGAGAAAACGCATTGGATCGACCGCATCACCATTGCGGCGGACTTCATAATGCAGGTGCGGACCGGTGGAGCGACCGGTTGAGCCTGATCTTCCAATGCGGCCGCCGATTGTCACGCGATCGCCTTCGCGAACTTCAACTGCTGAAAGGTGGGCGTAGCGTGTGGTAAGGCCGTTGCCGTGATTGATTTCGATCATCTTGCCGTAACCGCCATTGCGTCCGGCATGAACAACGGTGCCCGAACCGGTGCTGTAGACCGGGGTTCCTTTGGGTGCGCGAAAGTCTATGCCACCGTGAAAAGCCAATCTGCTGAGAAACGGATCGCGACGGTTGCCGAATTTTGAAGTGATTTCTCTTCCCGGAGCAGGAGTGCCAATCGGAAGTTTGCGGGCGTTGCGCCGTACGGTGTCGAGCCGGCCGAGCGCCTGATCGAGGTCATCGAGCGTGGCCTCGAAAGCGTTGGGGTCGTTGGGCCGCATAAATGGACCGCCAACAGCCGAGTCGTTCATTGCTGGTATCGGGAAGCCCACAGACTTGACGATTTCGTCGATTTCCGATGCGGTTTCAAAGGCATCAACAGCCAGGCCCTGCATCTTTTCGATTTGTTCGCGTTCGATGGACTTGAGCGACAGCGTGACGGACGAGAATATCCGGTCGGCGCGCTCTCCGACCGACTCGATGTTTACTGATCCAGGGTTCACCGATCGAGATGCGAAAGCGAGCGGATTGACATGTGTATCCGCGGGATCAGCCATAATGGCAGACTGTGCGGCAAGTGCTGAAAGGCGTGGTGCCCTGGAACTTGCTGCCAACACGGGTGCCTGTTTCGTAGGGGCAGGGAGAGCCGCCTGCTTTTTCGGATTGCCGGTCGGAAGCGGGATCTGGTTTGGCGAAATTCCGACCCGGTCAAGCAAAGGTCCAAGCTTGCCATGGCGACTGCTCAGCGCGTCTTGCCGGGCAATCAATTCGGCGACTTTTTCTTCCATCAATTGCTGGTCGAGCAACTGCCGGCTGGTCACCCGGTCGACTTGCGATCGAAGCGAGGCGATACGATCTTCGTAAGCGTGTTGCATGCGTGCCTGGCGAGCCATCGAAGCGCCGATCAAATCATCGCGCAAGATCAGGTAGGAGGTTGCTCCAAGATAGCCAATCGCCATAACGCCCACCAAAGACATCATAAGTCCGGCAATCCACGGACGAATGGTGATGTGCCGGATGGTTTCGCCGCTGGCGAATATAATGGTGTGGGACCGTTTTGATCGCTTGCCAAATATGCGGCTGTCCTGCCTCTGCGTCACTCAATAATCCTCGTCACACCGATTGTCGTTGATTCTTCAAGCGCGATTACACCCTGTTAAGGTTAATAAACGTTTGAGTGGGCGCGGATGTCGGCTGTTTGAAGGACGTCAGGACATGTTTTGACTGGACAGTGACCGGTAGAATGTTGGTGTCAGCCCGGCTGCGGCGCGGGCGAGATCATTGAAGGGTGGTTTGAGGCCGCCGCGAAAATTGGAGCGGACCAATAATTTGAATGTTTCGGCAGGATTCTTGCCCTCGCGGGCACAAATGAAACGGAACCATTTGGCGCCGATCGCCACATGTTTCTTCTCGTCCTCATAAATCACGTCAAGCACAGCGGCGCTGTCATGGTCGCCAACCTCACGCATTTTGGCTCGAAGGGAAGGGGTTACATCAAGCCCCCTCGCTTCGAGAATGAGCGGCACAACAGCAAGGCGTGCAGTCAGATCGTTGCGAGTGTCGTGGGCGGCTTGCCAGAGACCGTCATGAGCGGGCAAATCGCCATAGTCGGCGTCCAGAGCCTGAAGCCGTTGCCTGACCAGATTAAAATGCTTGGCTTCTTCAAAAGCCACCTGCATCCACCCATCGAAAAAGCTTTGCGGCATCGGGGATGAGGCAAAGCGGGCGACGATATCAAGAGCGAGGTCAACGGCGTTGAGCTCGATATGGGCGATGGCATGCAACATTGCGATGCGCCCGCGCTGCGAATTGAGCGAACGCCGCATGACCTGCGTAGGTGGCACCAGTTCCGGTTTCGCTGGCCGGCCAGGCCTTAAGGGAGCCAGGGCGTCGAGCGGTGACCGCAGGGACAAGCGCCTCTCGTGCCAGCGTCTGGTCACATCCTGGGTGAGAGCCGTTTTTTCTGTCAAATCTTCTGCCCGAATTGCCAGTGCGGCGCCGTCACGCAGGGAGAGAATGGTTTGCGTCGTTGTTTTCAATGTCAGTCCTGATCCTGAGTTTCAAACGCGGTCAGAGCGACTGAACCGCCTCCAGCACCACCTGAGCATGGCCCGCTACTTTGACTTTTCGCCAGACCTTGGCAATTTTTCCATCGCCATCAATGATGAATGTGGTGCGTTCGACGCCCATATATTTACGGCCGTACATGCTCTTCTCTTTCCAGACTCCATAGGCTTCAAGTACTGCCTTGTCCTCATCTGAGGCCAGAACAATACTGAGTTCGTGCTTGGCGATGAATTTGTCATGGGCTTTCACAGGATCGGGCGACATGCCGACAATGACGGCACCGGCCTTGGCAAATTCGTCAGCGAGTGCTGTGAAATCGATAGCCTCCGTCGTGCAGCCGCTGGTGTTGTCCTTCGGGTAAAAATACAACACCACTTTCTTGCCAGCCAGGCTGGCCAACGACACTTTTCCGCCGCCATCGCGTGGCAGATCGAATTGCGGCGCCAATGCGCCGTCTTCAAGTTCGCTCATCATGGAAGCCTCTCATCGGTTCATTCGCGTCTTTTTACAGGTGACGCTGTCTTCAGGCGATATATAAACGCAAAGTCAGTAGTCCAGCAGAATCACCGAAAAAACAGAAAGATAACACCCCTACGCCCATGCCGGATCAACCTATAGACAAGGTTCTTTTCAAAAAACGCGACATTATCGGGTTGCACAAGTATCCATCGGCCAATGCCGATGACCCGATCCTGGTGCGCGGACACCATCCAAGGCATTGGAGCGGCACTGCCATTCGGTGGATGCTTGGCGTGGCCATTTTTCTGGTGATCCTTGCCGTGGGGCTTTTGGCGGCGCTGGAAACGGGTGTTGCAGACGGATTTATCCGGGGCCGGGCGCAGATGGCGCTGGCCCAGGCAGTGGGGCCGGAAAACCGGGCGGAGCTCAGTTCAGCCGCAATCCGTTTGACACGCCGCGGCAAACTCGCGCTGCTGGCGAATGATGTTGTGGTGGCGCGACGGGATGGATTGTCGCAGCCCAGTCGCGCCGGGAGCATTCTGATTTCCCTGGATGCCGTAGCACTTTTGGCGGGCAATATATCGATTTCGTCGGTTGATGTTGGCGAGGTGGAGCTGATTGCACCGCAAGGCGACGGCTTCAATCTGACCGATCTTGCCGGTTTCCGGGTGGATGATACGGACGCGATGATCGAGCAGCTGTTCTCAGCTTTAAATCGTGTTGCCGCCCAGGTTGATACTGTCGAGGCCGGAGCGTTCCGGTTCTCCGATATAAGGATCTCAGGCGCCGGTGTGCCGGTTGTGATCCAAAGTGCAGTGGTCAGCAGGATGGATGGTAGGAATTACCATATTGAGGCCGATATCGAACGTAATGGCCGCAAAATTGGCATCAATGGAACGGCTAGCGCCCGGGCCAATGAAACAGAGCTTTCCAAAGTTACAGGCGAGATAGACGGCCTGGCTATCGAGTTCCTGACGAAAGGTCTACGGGAGCGCCAGAACGGGGTGACGGCGCCGCTCGAGATTACCTTCACTGCCGCGCGGGCCACGCCAAACAAAAAAGCCGCGCTGGCAATCCAAGTGAATGCAATCGACGGAGCAATAACGATGGGGGGCATTAATGCGGCCTTGCGCGATGCGCGCGTCAATCTCGTCTACATGCCGAAAATGCATAAGATCGAGATTACGCCGTCGATCATTCGTATCGGGGAAACCTCCATTCCGTTTACGGGGGGATTGATTGATGCGGACCGGATTGAGAAAATCACCGGTAAGGGGATCGCGTTCGATTTTGTCGTCAACAAGGGACTTGCCGCTCCCGGGGATTCCGACGAGGCGCCTATCTCGTTTGATGGCAAGGCGTTCGGTTGGTTCGATGCGGCAGAACGCAAGCTTGTCGCGGAAGAATTGACCGTTGCCTCATCGCAAGGCGCCATGTTCGGTTCGGCTTCCTGGCGATTTGTTGAAGGAATATCGCCCGAAATCAATCTGGTGGTGCAGGTGCCGCTTATGTCGACCGCAGCGGTGAAGCAGCTTTGGCCCTATTGGGTCGGCAAACGGGCTCGGCAGTGGGTGCTCGAAAATCTCTATGGCGGAACGGTGAGCGATGGCAGGATCCGCATGGCCGCTCCTGCGGGCCATTTCGATCCTTATGATAATATCCGGTTTGATGAAAACCAGTTGCAAATCGATTTCGATATCAAGCGGGCGCGCATGAATGTCGCGGGCGACATACCTCCATTGCGCGATGTAGTCGGTCACATGCGTCTGCGCGGATCAAAAATCAGCTTCGACGTTGCTTCGGCTACGGCCTTTTTTCCGACAGGCCGCACCGTTGATGTGAGCGACGCGGTCTTTTCCATTCCTGCTACAGACGAAAAACCGTTGATGGCCGAGCTGTCGATGTCGGTCAACGGCAATGCGGATGCGGTAGCAGAACTCATCAGTTACCATCCGATCAATGCGCTGGACAAAATTGGTCTTCAGCCGGAGGAACTCAGCGGAGATATTTCTTCCATGGTGACGGCGCGTTTCGGATTGCTTCGCGATCAGTCGCCGCCGCCGCCCGACTGGACCGTCAAACTCGAGATGCGGGATGTCGATATTGCCAAGCCGGTCGAAGGCAGGATGCTGACGAAGATGAATGGCAACCTCTCGGTGACACCGGAGCAGGCGGCGCTGAAAGCCGACGCTTTGGTGGACGGCGCACATATGACCCTCGATATCGTTCAGCCGGTCGGTGATGGTTCGGTGGCTTTAACCCAACGCAATTTTTCAGGAACGCTCAGCCCGAATGATCGTGAGAAACTGGCGCCAGGCAGCGGCAATCTCATTTCCGGCCCGGTTGGTTTTTCTGTTGAGGCCGGTGCCGACGGTCGGCAGTTGGTCAGTCTGGACCTGAAGGCCGCAAAGCTCACGGTTCCGGGCATTGGCTGGACGAAGGGCGAAGGGGTGGCGGCGGAGTTGCAGTTTTCGATGGAGACAGATGGCGATGTTACCCGGCTTGCGGATCTGAAGCTGTCGGGGAAGGGGTTTGAAGCATCGGGCGAAGTTTCACTTAAAAAGGGACAGCTGGTTGCTGCCGAATTTGATCGTGTCGCGCTTTCGCCGCGCGACAATTACCGGGCGACGATTGCGAGCAAAGGCAAAGGCTACCGGATCAAGATCAGCGGCGGGTCAATTGATGCGCGCCCGATCATCACGCTGGCCAAATCTGCCGATACAACTGCTGAACCCAAGAGTGATGCAAACTCAGTGCCGATTGAAGTGTCTGGGAGTATCGATGCGGTGCATGGGTATTCCGACGAGGCGCTTTCGTCTGGAAAGGTCGTCTACAAGGGACAGGGCCAGCGGATTGATTTGCTTGATTTCAAGGCTGTGACAAAGAGCGGACAGGCGCTGGTGATGGCGGCATCAACCGATAATTCCGGCGAAACCATAGAGATGACCAGCGGCGATGCGGGAGCTTTTGCCCGGTTCGCAGGGGTTTATTCGCGTATTCGGGGCGGTTTGCTGAACATCAGGCTCAAACGCCAGAACGGTCCGCTGCGGCGCGGTGTGGTGGATATCCGGAATTTTAATGTGGTTGGCGAACCACGCCTGAGTTCCCTTGTATCCACACCCAGCAAGAAGGATGGCAAAAGCCTCAGAGATGCGGTGAAGGCGGATATCGACGTTTCGGAGGCGAAGTTTGAGGTTGCCAGTGCGCGACTGATCTCTGGTAACGGGGAGCTTCTTGTCAGTGAGGGCGTTGTCCGTGGTCCGCAGATCGGTGCATCGTTTCAGGGGAAAGTTCATGATGCGAAGGATCGTATCGACCTCACCGGAACCTTCATGCCGGCTTACGGGGTCAACCGGCTGTTCAGCGAGTTGCCGCTGATCGGCGTGCTTCTTGGCAACGGCCGTGATCGCGGGCTGATCGGAATCACGTTCCGGTTGACGGGGAAAACCTCTTCACCGCTGCTGGAGGTCAATCCGCTGTCAGTGATCGCGCCAGGGGTGTTCCGGTCGATCTTCGAATACCGGCCCTGAAAGTTTGAGCCATAAAAAGACCGCCGGATCCGGAGATAGGGCGGTCTTGATTTGTCAGCTATCGTGGCCGCTGCCTATTGCGGGCGGACCAGCACGTGTTTTTTCTTGCCGAGCGACAGTTTGATCACGCCATCATCATTGAGATAACCGGCGTTGACCAGGGTCTTTTCATCGGTGATCGACACATCATTGAGCTTGATGGCGCCACCTTGGACATGGCGGCGGGCTTCGCCATTGGAGCCGGCCAGACCAGCCTGAACGAACAGCGCCAGCAGGCCGATGCCTGCGTCGAGATCGGCGGCAGCAACGGTAATGGAGGGCAGATCTGTTGCGGTCTGGCCCTCTTCAAAAGTCTTGCGCGCGGTCTCGGAAGCCTGCTCGGCTGCTGCACGACCATGCAACATGGCGGTGATTTCGGTCGCCAGAACCTTCTTGGCTTCGTTGATTTCAGCGCCACCCAGAGCTTCAAGCTTGGCAATCTCATCGAGCGGCATGGTGGTGTAGAGCTTGAGGAAACGGCCGACATCGGCGTCTTCGCTGTTGCGCCAGTACTGCCAGAACTCGTAGGCGCTGAGCATGTCGGCATTGAGCCAGATGGCGCCATTGGCGGATTTGCCCATCTTGGCACCCGATGAGGTGGTCAGCAGTGGCGAGGTGAGCGCGTAGAGCTGCGGGCAGTCCATGCGGTGGCCGAGGTCGATGCCATTGATGATGTTGCCCCACTGGTCGGACCCGCCCATCTGCAGGCGGCAGCCATAGCGCTTGTTCAGCTCGACGAAGTCATAGGCCTGGAGGATCATGTAGTTGAATTCCAGAAACGACAGCGATTGCTCGCGGTCGAGACGGGTCTTGACGGAA
>Ga0163215_100829_pt1 | contig 32512 bp, 45 predicted proteins | sample SynspAceP_FD_185934 | JGI IMG/M metagenome (GOLD analysis project Ga0163215, IMG submission 185934) | Saline lake microbial communities from Ace Lake in Antarctica - Synechococcus sp. Ace-P (Hybrid Assembly) | ecosystem: Environmental > Aquatic > Non-marine Saline and Alkaline > Saline | place...
AGCTACCGCTTCAATCGGCGGTTCAATCTGGCGGCAATGACCGAGCGTGTGGTTCATGCCATCTGCAGCTGTCAAGCACGGCCGGAACGACTCCTGAGGTGTGCGGAGTTTGCTACCTAATCGAGTCATACAAAGGCTCTGCTGCAGTTTCGATCATGGCGCCTTTTAGAGATCCGGAAGAGAGGAGCCCTTTAGCGCCCTGAAGAATTAAGAATTCAGCCCCCTGTGCATCGATAACCAGAAAGTCAATATCTGGCGGGATTCGGCCCTCAGCAATCAGGTCATCGACAGTAGAGGTAGTTAGGCTTATTCTTTTGGAGTAGTATATTGTTGGATACGCTTTTCCGTGACGCCCCAGCTCGAGCAATGAGGATGACAGGCCAGAATTGCTTGAAATGTTAAAGGATACTTGCTTGCCACCAGCACTGGATAGACAGGCAAGTATTGGGTGTTGAGAGAGATTTTGCTGGCAGTTCCTAACAAGGAGATCCAGAACTTCTGGAATAGCCTCAACATGCCAGGCTTCAATATCATTCTCGCTATAATACTTCGTTTCTGCCCCAGTATTTGCCCCAACATGCAACAGCTTCTTCGGCTTCTCAATGCCATAAGAGGAAATTCGCTGCAACAGCGGCAAGGCTGAAAGTGGGCGAATAGGAGGGCGAAGTAAATGCCAGTAGCTACGCAAGTAGTTTGCAAATTGAGATTCGCGCAGTGCTCTCAGTGAAGACATCGGCAGCTTGAAGAATGAAAATAATGACCAGCAGCCAGATTAATTAAATCAAGGCATTCGGACACGACAGGGCAGTTCCATGTTCCATGCACCATACCAGAAATACAGAATGAATGCTCTATGAACTTATTCAGCAGAACCAATACGCCATGCCCAAGTAAGAAGCTAAAAATACTCGACTAGATTGAAGAACGATTGGCTTGCTCTTTACTTGTGCTCTTAATTTGAAAGACAGTGCCACCACGACTAAAGATCTTTAGGGGCAGAAAGACTCCAACATTGCTTGTCGTCGTCACAATGGTTGGCCCGTGGGCGATCGATTCTGCCATCACAACAAGCTGCTGGCCAGAATATTCCCTGAGCACAGAGTGATCGCTGAGGTAGTGTATCCCAACACTTCCCTTCGTAACCGGGATATCCTCAATAAATCTACATCGGTCAAGATAGTGATTTCGCGCATAGTCGCGAACTTGCTGCTGGTCTGTTTGAATTAAGATGGCTTGGCCGGAGCCTGAATGTGAATCCACATATGAGAATACTTGCGAGGGAGAAACTGGCTCAATCTCAAGAAACTTGTCAGTGCCGCGATAATAGGCGGCTAATGGTTTGGTTTCCATAATGCTTGCCGATGCTTTGTAGCCTTGAGACAGTTCTGAAGAAAACAGGGATGGCTTGCAATAAATATCCAGAAATTCTACAATCCATTCATGCCCAAGTGCATGCAAGATGCCATTGTAGTCACTATGAGGAGAAATGTTTCTTGCTATTTCTTTTTCGCACGGGAGCTTTTCAAGGGCAAACATCTCAGCCCTATGAGCCTCGACTTCCTGGAAGAAAGCTGGCCAGTTGTTATGGAAGCTACAGTCTTTGTACATTTCCATGCACAACGTATTGTCAATACTTCTGATCGCAATCTGCTGCTGCTGGCACTCCAAGACTGTAATCAGTAGTTTTGATAGGGACACAAAGAAACCGCTACCAGTATATTGATCTGGATACAACCTTCCAGGCACTGGATAAAAGGTACCATTTCCTGTGTCAATAAATCCATATCTAACACGTTTGAGTGTATTTACGTTTTCCAAGATTCGGAGCAATGAGAATTGCGAGTTCCACAACTCAATAATCGTATTAAGCCGTTCGTCATGCGTCGAATGTCTCTCTAGATGCAGCCCGATGGATGCAAGTATTTGTTTCAGATAGGGGATCATAGAGATCTGGAAGATTTCCATATTGAGTATCGCTTGCTACAAGACATGATCTATCATGCGCACAAGAAAAGGATGGGAGGAGGCAAGGTTAGAAAGGGATCTTTTCGAGAGGATGAAATGATCAGATCTCATCTTTGCTATCTTCGAAGGCCGATTGAACCAGTTGGCTTCACGATGGCTGACACCCGCATAGTGAATCATATGACTGCGAAAACGGTGGCTGCTCTTGCCGGGCGCAAGTGTATGGTTAAATTGATAGCCAATATCGGCTAAAGCTAAGCTGTATTTCTGGGCAACATAATTCATGAACGTCTGATCACTCATATAACAATTATGTGAGTCGAATTTAGCCCAAACCTCTGCGGGGCGCATTTCCTTGCCAAAGTACTCTCCAGTTTTTCTCGAACAAACAAGAACTCCAGAATTGAATGACTCGTAGATTTCAGGATTTCTAGCTTCTCGCTGCCAGGCTATCTCGCCGAGAATGCACAGGATCGCTTCAACTGATGGGTTATGAAGATCACTGTAGCGGCTGGCGATGAATACACCGAGATGCTCCTCATCGACCACATCGAAAAGGCTCGGAGCAGCTGGCGCAATGAGTATATCCGCATCCAGAAAGATAATGCGCTCATAATAGGAAAACAGATTAAATATCTGGAACTTTTCATAATTGAGAATTCCTTGAAATTTATTGGCAAGACGTGGCGAAAGCCTAATGAAGTCTGATTTAATGTTTTCTGCATATTTCATCATGAGCGGAATCGAAAGCTTGGCAATCGGCTCCATCCTTGCTCCCGCTGCTAATGTTACAATAGCTGTTTTCATTACTTATTACTCAATTTCTCAGCAATAATTTAGAAGATAACATTGAAGATTGATGATGACAAGAAGCAGTGAATCCGGCTTTTCTTGACTCTAATCTCGTTACGGGACAAGAAATTGATATCGTTTGTCATTACAGTCGATAAGGTTGATTTCCGGTGCCTCTAAAGCATTGAAGAGACCCAGACTAGGTAGCAAGATAAGGTCATTGTTTTCCGATATCCAAGCTGCAAGCCATGCAAAAGTGCTGGTCGACAGAAGAACTCTTCGGGCAGCACGAATAATCTCGAAGTCGAGGCCTGCTCGATCTGAGAAAAAGAACTCTTCATCCGGGAATGCCAGACGAAGTGCTCTGGAGTATTCTGAATCCTCCAATTGTCCAATAAAGATTAGCGACGTGTTGAATTGACTTTTTGCATATCGAATCATCTCGATTGGCAGGGGTTGATGTAAGCTATTTTTAAGCGAAAGGATATCGCCTGCTCTGATATGTACGTACAGAGCATCGTGCGATCTATCCACAACAAACTTGGCAGCTACTGCCCTGCACTCAGCGTCGCCAGGAATCAAGAATTGTGCTTCGCAACGGGAAGGGAGATAGCCAATATTGCAAACCGTGCTATCTATATCAAGCAACAGATCCCCTCCTAGCGAGGCAGATCTTATGGGATAAAGATTTGGAGTATTTGTCGACAGGATATAGCGAGAGTAACAGTCTCCGACCCTTTTCCCATGCAGAATTGCGTCTTGCGACGGGCACAGCCTGGATGCAATTCCAAGCATGAGCCTGCGTGAAATTGTTCTTCCAAGCGATTCCGGCTTTGGCCATGGGTAGCTTGAATCTCTGTCAATATAATCATACTGTTCACTTAGCAGGCTTGGATTGTCTGGCTGCACTCCTAGCTCTGGTACACCAGAAAAGCCTATATCGCAAGATCCATGAATCAGTCTGGACAAATTCCGGGCAAACAACCATGCCAGGAGATGATTGCCAATCTTGAGGGGCCTGACCCTGATGACATGGTGGCGACGGTAGGTTAACTGACTTGATATTCTCACTGGACAAACGTGAGGATTCTCAGCTCATTCCTCTGAGTTTCGGAGATTTCTAAGGCTAGAAAACATTCACCCATTGATTCACTGGGGCCAAGCTTTACCAACCAAGATTCGAAGCCTTCCGCAAATAGGTCGTTCATATTCGAACATCTTGAGCAGTCATCCACTCACCGCCTGTTCCCTGCCGAGCTGCTGCCGCCAAAGCCCCGCATACGCTATGCCCTGCCCCAGCAGCTCGGCGTGGCTCCCCTGCTCCACGATCCGACCACGCTCCACCACCAGGATGGTGTCGGCGTTCACAATCGTGCTCAGCCGGTGGGCGATCACCAGCACCGTGCGCTGCCGCTCAAATTGCTCGATCGCCTGCTGCACCAGCCGCTCGCTCTGGCTGTCCAGGGCACTGGTGGCCTCATCGAGGATCAGCAGCTCCGGGTTGCGCAGGATTGCCCGCGCCAGGCTGATGCGCTGGCGCTGGCCGCCACTCAGCCTGTAGCCCCGCTCCCCCACCAGCGTGTCGAGGCCCTGCGGCAGTTCGGCGATGAAGCCCGCCGCCTGGGCCCGCGCCGCCGCGGCCTGCACATCTGCCCGCGTGGCCCAGCCGCAGCCGAAGGCGATGTTCTCCGCCAGCGAGGCATTGAACAGAAACGTGTCCTGGCTCACCACCCCCAGCCGCTGCTGCCAGCTGGGCAGGTGCAGCGTGGCCAGGTCCTGCTCGTCGATCAGGATCCGCCCGCCGGTGGGGGCGTAGAGCCCAGTGAGCAGATCAGCGATCGAGCTCTTGCCCGCCCCGCTCGTGCCCACCAGTGCCAGCGTGTGGCCCTTGGGCAAGGTAAAGCTCACCCCATCCAGGGCCGGCGGCGAATCCGGCTCGTAGCACAGGCTCACGTCCTCGAAGCGGATCCCGCGCTCCAGTGCCCGGAACGGCACGCCCCCCAGCCGCCGGAACTCCTTGCCCGCCGGGCTGAGGATCTCGTTGAGCCGCTCGATAGAGGCGCTGTTGTTGCTCAGGCGGGTGAACACCCCGGCAATCACCTCCATGCGCATATTCATGCGTTGGAGCGCCAGCACGAAGGTGGCCAGGCTCGGCAGCACCCCCGTCACCCGGCCGCCGAACGCCAGCAGGCTCAGGGCCGCGATCACGGCGATTGCCAGCACGGGCAGGACTCGCGCGATCGGACTGATCGCGGCGGTGAGCCGGGTCTGACGCCGCTGCAGGGCCTCCAGCTCGTGCATCTGGCCAAGCACCGTGCGGTCAGCCGCCTCCAGCTGCCCCAGGCTGTGCAGCAGCCGCAGTCCCTGGATGTCCTCAGTGATGCGACTGCCCAGCCGCACCTGGCTCACCGTCAACCGCTGCGAGCCATCGCGGATGCGCGGCAGCAGCTGCTTTTGCACCAGTGTGATCAGCAGCGCCATCCCCGCTGCCCCCACCAGCAGCCAGGGCGAGAGGGCCAGCAGCACCCCCAGGTAAGTGAACAGCAGCAGCCCGTTCACCAGCAGCTGCGACAGAGCGGTGATGGTGGTGTTGATCGCAACCGGGCCCTGGCCGGCGTAATTGAGCAGGTCGCCCACCCGGTAGCCGCTGGCGCAGGCGTAGCTCAGCGCCAGGATGCGCTGGTGGATCAGGGTTTTCACCGACACCATGCAGCGGGCGGCGAAGTAGCCCACGCTCACCTGGTTCAGGTAGGCCGACAGGCTCATCAGCGCCTGCAGCAGCACCGCTAGAGCCAGCAGGCCCAGAAACAGTGGCGTGCGCGGCGCCTGGGCGACCGCCTCCTGCAGCGGCCCCGGGAAGCCGATGCTGGGGTAACGGCCCAGGTTGAGCACTGCTCCGCCGGAGGGGGCCGAGAGCAGCTCCAGCGCCAGGAAGATCACCGCCAGGGTCGCCCCCTCGCTGAAGGCCTCCACCAGGCTGGAGCCCAGGTTCAGCGCCAGCAGCTTCCACTGTTGGCGGGCCGTGCTGCGCAGCAGCCGCGCCGCCGGCTGCTGGCTCGCGAACGGCAGCAGCAGCGGCCCGGCGATTCGGCGCGCCAGGCGGCGCAGCAGCGAGGAAGGGCTGGAATTACGGATCAAAATGAGGCTTGATTTCGAACGTTGGGCAGATTCAGGTTGCTCAATCGGGGAAGGGGTTGATCAACCCGATGCTGGTGTCGCTGAAGTGGCGTGTGTTGCGGGTGGCCAGCTGGGCGCCACGGGCCAGGGCAATCCCGGCAATCAAAGTGTCACGCAGATCGACGGAACGTCCCTTGGCTTTGCGTTCAGCGGCTAAAACTGCAGCTCTTTGGGCCGCAAGGCCATCGAGGGGTGCAATTCGATCCTGCACCAAGTGTTTCAGCAACTGATTCAGCCCTTGCTCCAGGGAGCGACGGCGCTGAACGCTTGGCAGTGTGGCCACTCCATAGCACAACTCAAACACCACCACACTCGGCACCCACACGTCTTGGCTGGACTGGTTATCCAACCAGCACACCTCCTGTATCAGCCTGGCTCTGCATCACAGCCGAAATCATATTGGTATCAATCAAGATCACGAGCCCCATGCCGCCGGTGCAGCCTCCTTCACCCATCCATCCAGATTCCGAACCAGCAACTGCGCCAACCAGCCATCCCAGATCTATTCGTTATCACGCTATTAGCGGTTTGGGCTTGCTGCTGAGAGTTTTTTCTGGGTTGCAGAGACGAAGCGGTATGTCCAGCCGAGCTCTGCTCAGGGCAGCACCTGAGCCGCGAGGCTCTGTAACCGCCGGTCAGCCGTCAGCAAGGTGGCCGCCTCCCGCCGGGCTAGCGCCAAATAGAGGCAGTCGTAGACCGGGTGATTCAGATGGCAAGCCAGAGCCAGGGCTTCCACCTGCAAATGGCGGTCTGGCTCAATCTGATCGACCAGATCGCGTGCATCAGCGGGAAGCAGCTGGGGATCGAGCCCGTTCAGGTTGCCGGCACGATGCAACTTCCAAAGTGTGTTGGCCACTTCGGAGAGCATCAGCTCTGGTGCCAGCACCAGAGCCGCCTGCTGCAAGGACTCAGCCCAAGCAGCAGCGCTGGGATCGCAAGTGATGACCCTCAGCGCCGCCGAAGCATCGAGCACAGCAGCGGATGCCATCAGCGTTCTCGATCGGCGCGGATTAGGGCCTCCGGCAGTTCTGACCACTGCAGGGGTGATCGCTGGCGCCAACGCTGTTCGATCCGCTCTAGGGCCTGCTGACGCCGCTGACGCGGGTCGCCACCGCTGAGTACCTCAAGGTCGGCGAGGGCCTGTTGGCTGAGGCTGCGCTTGTGTTCGCGTGCCCGACGCTGCAGCAGACGATGCAAGGGCTCCGGTAGGTCTCGGATCTGCAGAGATGGCATCAAGCCTGGGACAGCGCACTTAGATAATTTACTCAAACTGCAGGCGTTGCGCAGCTCACACCGTCAGTCGATCCATTGGCAGGGAAGGCTCAGGGCATCGGCCAGGGCTGACTGAAAGTCAGGCACAAGGGTCGTTGTGCGGCCAAGCTGGGCCTGGTTTTATCGGGACTGCTCTTGTCCATTGGCCCAGCTTGCTGCCAGTCCCGATCTGATCGCCTTCCTGCAGGCCTTGCCGGAGGGCCGTAAGCGCCGAGGGGTCCGTTACCCCCAGTGGTTGCTTCTGTTGATGGCGATCCTGGGCATCCTCAGCGGCTGCCGCAGCGCCAGGGATCTGGAGCGTTTTGCCAAGCGGCATCACCAGGCGTTCGGCGCGGCGCTGGATCTGGAGTTGCCCAAGGCACCTTGCGACTCCACCTTCCTCTACCTGTTCGAGCGCGTGGAGCTGGAGGAGCTCTTTGGGTTGCTCAGGGACTGGATGCTCGCTCAGATCGCAGATCAGGACAAGGATTTCGACCAGCTGATCTGTGACGGCAAGACCCTGCGAGGCTCAGCTGCTCAGCCTGATGGCGCTGATGGGGCGACTCGGTTTGTCACCCAGGTCACGCTCTACGCCCGGGAGCTGGGCGTGGCGATCGCCCAGACCTCCTTCGATACCGGTGAATCCCACGAGCGCGCGGCTCTGAAAGCCCTGCTGAGCACGCTGGAACTTGAGGGTGTGTTGATTCAGGCGGATGCGCTCCACACCTCGCCAGTGTTTTTCAACTCGCCGCCGAGCAGGGCGCCGACTTGCTCCTGACGGTCAAAAACAACCAGCGCCGGCTTTACCAACAGATCGTCTCCCAGTTCCGCGGCCACCGGCATTTCCCTGTTGAAGTCAGCGATGTCGAGGCCAGCCATGGCCGCCAGGTGCGCTGGCAGCTCAGAGCCCGCAATGCCACAGACACCATCCGTGAGCGCTGGGCGGGTGCCAGCTGGATCATCGAGCTGGTGGTGAGCAGTGGGTTGCGCGACGGCAAGCCGTTTCACCACGTCCACTTGTTCATCACCACCCTGCGCACCAGCCCAAAAGCAATGCTGCGACTGGTGCGGCAGCGCTGGGCAATCGAAAACCAGTGGCACTGGCCCCGCGACACCCAGCTCGGTGAGGACGCTCACCGCTACGCCCAGCGCAACGGTGTTCAGGTGCTGGCTCTGCTGCGGACCTTGGCTCTCAACTTGTTGCGCTGCAACGGTTTCCGATCGATCCGCGCTGGCCTGATGGCCGTGGCGCATGACATCAGCCGCATGCTCGGCTGGGTCGGCATCAGCCTGGCGGAGACGGGATGAATGGACTTTCAGTCGGCCCTGGGGCATCGGCTGCCCTGGCCAGGTTTCGATCAGCTGTGGCGATCAGGAGATTGTGCCGCTTCGCCAGGGCCAGATGCAGAGTATCATGGTGCCTTCCTGGTAAGACTGCTGTTCTTCGGGCACAAGCCGGGCCACAACCCGACCGCGCCGGGTTGATCTGGGATGCGCTTCAGCTTGCCCAGATCTCTTCAAGATCCAGCTGCAGGCCTGGAAACTCAGGGCCTGCTTCGAGATGCGTGGCCTGTTCCTTGCGCTGCGGGTCGCCGTTGGCCTGATAGGCGGCCATCTTGCGGCGCAAAGCGCTGACGCCACGGGGGCCATCATCGCTGGGGCTGGCAGGCGGGCGACATCACGATTCAGCGGGTGATGCACGACAACTACGGGCCGGTGATCTGGGATGCCAACGACGGCGGTGAGGAGTTGCGCCGCAGCATCCGCGAGCAGCTGGTTGCACGGGCCAAGGGAGCCGGCCCGGAAACCAGCAGCGCCTTCATCGCCTTCAGCCGTTCCGCCGTGATGCAGGCCCGTGGCGATCAGCTGGCGGTGGAGATCGATCGCAACGGCACCTCATGGGCCCTGGCCGCCGACCTGCTCGGCCTCTATGAGATTCCCTACGAATGGGACCCACGTTAGCGGCGCCTTCTGATCGGCAGCAGCGATGTGGCCTCCACCTACCGCGACGAAGTCTGCAGGACACCAGCGGCCAGCCGATGTTCGAGATGGCCCTGCTGGGCGGCTAGTCGCCCGTGATCCTGCGGGGTCTGGTGATCGAGAACCGGGCCTGGTGCCGGGTGCTGGAATTCGCCGAGGAATTCGGCATCACGGCCTTCTTTTCTCCCTTTGCCTTGGGCGAACGCCGCGGCGGCCGAGGGGGTTCGCCCCGCCCAGATCTCAGCCAGCTCAAGGCTCCTCAACGGCAGGTGTGAGGCCGAGGCCGGCAGCACAGCGGGCCAGGGAGCGATCAAAGCTGATCAGGGCACGGCAGCCCTCGCTGCGGGCCAGATGCAGGGAGTCGGCAAAGTCGAGCCCATGGCGATGCCACTCCAGGGCATTCAGCACCTGATCATCATGCTCGAGATGCACCTGCGGGATGGCCATCAGACCTTCAAAGGCACGGATGACCACCTCGGGCGACAAGCGATAGGCACCACGCAGCACCCATTCCAGCTCAAGCGTCACCGTGATCGGCACAAAGCAGGCGGAGCTGCCATCGATCAGATGCGCTGCCCGCTCGGCCTGCTCTGGATCATCGTTGGTGAGCAACCGCACCAGGACGTTGGTGTCGAGCGCCAGCGGCAGACTCATGGGTGCTCTGGGCGCTTGGCGAACAAGGCTGGATCCATCTGCTTCAGGGAAACGGTGGGTCCGTGGTAGCCCGCAGCGCCGATCAGGGCGCGGGCAGAGCCGGGTCGCCCTGCCCCCTGGGGTGTGAGGCGCAGACCATCCGGTTCCAAGCTGAGAGCCAGGCGATCGCCCGGCTTCAAGCCCAGTAGCTGACGCAGCCGGGCCGGAATCACCAGCTGCCCCTTCGAGGAGAGGGTGAGGATGGCGTCCATGGTTCAACTCCAGCACGTCTTACCAGAGTAAGACAGATCACTGCGCCCTCGCTGATCGCCTGCGGCAGGCTCGCGCCCAGGCTCACCCCAAGGAAGCGCCACTGCTGCCCACGGCGGCTGAGGCAGCCGTTGCAGAAGCGTGATGGTGAAGCGAAGAATCACGCGGGAGTCTGGATCTACAAGTGGGGTGGGAGTGATGGAGCGGTGTTACTCGCGACACAACCCCAGCAACTGTCTCAGCCGCGCCGGAATCACAAACTGACCCTTCGACAAGAGGAAGAGAATCGCATCCACTGGAAGGCCTCGCCGAGCTTCTTAGTGGCGCCGGGGCCTTGTAGTCGCGTTGTCCTCAAGACCGGCGGAAGCCCAGGCAGACACACTGGGGGAGTTGGGTCTTCTGCAGCCATGGCGGAAGCGGATGTGCGCTGGCTGCAACGCCTGGACAATGACTGCCGCGTCCTCTGAGTGAGCTGGAGGAGCAGGGGTTGATTCAGGCCTTTGAATTCCCCATGAACTGAGCTGGCAGCTGTTGAAAGATGTCCTGGTGGACCAGGATGTGAGTGGCATCAGCGGTTCGCGGGATGCGGTGCGGGAGGCCGTGGTGAGGGATCTGCTCAGACCAGGCAAAGCAGCATTGAGCGCATCCACAGAACTGATCGAGATCGCCATCCCTGGTCTTCCGGCGGATCCGACATTGACCTGTGCCTGGAGGCCCCGGCCCTGGGGCTGGGCGAGCTGCTGCTGCTCGGCGCCCAGCTGGATGATCTTCTGCTGCCCTGGCGGATCGATCTGCCAGGGCAGGGGTGCTGCTGTGGGAGCAGCCAAGGCAGCGAATCGCCAAAGGGAAGCTGCACTCCGAAGGCGACGTCACTTAATAACCCAGGACTGATTCAGGCCCTGCTCCAGGGAGTGACGGCGCTGACAGCTCGTCCGCCACACATCTTGGCTGAACTGATCAGCCAACCAGATGCACCATCTCGATCATCAGCTGCTCCACCACGCGTTTCGGCTCCTGGAGGCTCTGCTCAGGGCAGCACCTGAGACGCCTGCTGCAGGGCTCCGGTAGGTCTCGAATCTGCAGAGATGGCATAGAACGGGGGCTAGCGCAGCTCACGCCGTCAGTCGATCCATTGGCAGGGAAGGCTCAGGGCATCGGCTGCCCTGACCAGGTTTCGATCAGCTGTGGCGATCAGGAGATTGTGCCGCTTCGCCAGGGCCAGATGCAGAGCATCGCCGCTGCGTAGCGCGACGGCTCTGAACTCCTGAAGCCAATGACGAGCCTGAAAGAAATCGCCGCCACGGGGCTCGATCAGGCTCAGCCGTTGCTGACGAAACAGCTCTAACTCAAGCAGAACCCAGTGACTGACCCAAAGCGGTTGATCGCCCTGAAGCAGGAGCCACGTCTCAGCAGCGCCATAGCCGCCATCGCCGAGGAACAGCGACAACACCAAACAGCTATCCACATAGGTCGGTGTCATTTCTCATCCCTCCTCCCGCAGCTCATCCACCAGATCCACCGCACTGAGAGCCAAGCGGGGCCGGTCCGCATGGAAATGTCTGATTCGCTCAGGCCAGGAGATGGTGGCTTCCTGGTAAGACCGCTGCGCTTCGGGCACAAGCCGGGCCACCACCTGACCCCGTCGGGTGATCACCACCTCATCACCTGCTTCCACTGCATCCAGCAGCGCTGAAAGCTGAGCCTTGGCCTCCGCCAAGCCCACTGTTCGCATGGTCAACAGGTCAGCTGGTCATCAGCAGCCTAGGGACGGGTTGACCTGGGATGCGCTGCCGGCTGCCCAGATCTCTTCAAGGTCCAGGCGCAGGCCTGGAAACTCAGGCCCTGCTTCGAGAGGCGTGGCCTGTTCCTGGCGCTGGGGGTCGCCGCTGGCGGGCCAGATTTCGACGGCCCGTTCGTCGGGGAGCAACAACCAGCCAAGGCGAGCGCCGTTGGCTTGATAGGCGGCCATCTTGCGGCGCAGAGCACTCACGCCGCGGGAGCCCTCATCACTGGGGCTGGCCAGCTCCACCACCAGATCGGGGCAGAGGGGCGGGAAGCCGTGGCGCTGTTCGGCAGTGAGAGCCTGCCAGCGCTCCAGGCGCACAAGCGCCGCATCAGGACTGAGGATGGCTCCATCAGGCAAACGGAATCCTCCCGAGCTGTCGAGAACGGTCCAGCCGCCTTGCTGATCCGCCCACACCAGGAGACGCATCAACAGACGGGAATTACGGACGCTGGTGTCACCACCTGTCGGGGTCATCGTGATCAGCTCGCCATCGGCGCTGAGTTCGAGCACCGACTCAGGGTTGGCGGAGCAGATCCGCTCAAATTGTTCAGGTGTGAACCGCAAATCATCAGGCCATCGCAGCGGCGCCAGGACGTCCATCGCAGCTGAAGATGATGAAGTGGCTGGGCTGGTAACCAGTGTCATGGCCGTACTCGGGCTCATGGCTCCAAAGTAGCGGCGATCTGAATGCAGCATCCAGGGGCTTTGGCGAAGCCCATGAGCTGAAAGACCAGCCCGCTGTTGCAGGTACCCGTTTCAACGCCTGTTGGGGTCCTGTAGATCAATCAGCCGTGGGCGCTGAGCTCGGGCACTGCCTCAGGGTTAGCCGCGCACACCAGATCAAACGGGGCAACGCCTCAAATCACGCTGACGGTGGCTATGGAATCCATGCAGCACTGCTGCTCCTTGATTGGACTTGTGCGTATTAAGTACAACTAAAATACTTTATCTTGACGTGATGCTTTGGCCTGTATTCAATTCCAGCCATCGCTCCCTTTCGGCTCGCCACGCTGATGCCAGCCACCATCTATCTGCACTGGGCCGCCACCCCTTACACCTGGGTGCGCTCCGGCCTGTATCACACCATCATCAGCGGCGATGGCCGTCTGCGGCGCCTGCACGCCTACAGCATCGATCTACCGGCCCACACCTGGCGACGCAACAGCAATGCGGTGGCCCTGTCCTGCGCCTGCATGGGTGGCCGCCCCGATCCCTGGAGCATTCCTCCCACCGAGGCCCAGCTCAACGCCATGTGCCGCGAGACCGCTGCGATCGCCCGCAGCTGGGGCTGGGGTCAGGCCGATATCACCATCGAGAAGGTGATGACCCACGCCGAGGCGGCCGCCAACCGCGACGGTCGCTCGATGCACGACAACTACGGCCCGGTGATCTGGGGTGGTAGTGGCGAGCGCTGGGATTTCCTGCAACTCAGCAAAAACGGCCCGCCCAGCGGTGGCGATGCATTGAGGCAACGCATTCGGGGCTTTCTGGCTCAAGCCAAGCCTGAATTTGAGCCGCTCGCCTTCCGTCGCCCCACCAGCATCCGTGCCCGCAGCCAGGAGCTGGCTGTGGAGATCGACGCCAATGGCAGCTCCTGGGCCCTGGCCGCCGAGCTGCTTGCTCTCTACGAGATTCCCTATGACTGGGACGCCAATCGGCGCCGCATCCTGATCGGCAGCCTCGATGTGGCGCCCACCTTCCAGGAGAACCAGGTGCAGCCCAGCGTCGGCTGGCCTTTGTTTGAGATGACCCTCCAGCACGGCAACGCGCCGGTGATCCTGCGCGGCATCCTGCGCGAAAACCGCGCCTGGTGCCGCGTGCTCGAATTTGCCGAAGAATTCGGCATCAGCACAAGCTTCGAACCCTTCACCCTGATCGAACGTCGTGGCGGCTGAATCAAGACACACGAATCGCCGAAAGTCGGGCGGTCGCGAGCGGAGCTCCAGCGACTCGATCCCTTTGCCGTTCTACAGCTGGCTCAGGCTACTGCTGGCTGCTGGAATCGCATGGAAGCCGTCAGCAATGGCAAGCCTCTCAGCACCGCCAGCTGCTCGGGCAAAGGGCTCGTGCCGGGATGGGTTTGCTGAACATACTCCAGGGCCGCCTGCCAGCCCATGCGGCGGCTGTGCATCAACCAGGCCATCGCCACCAGGGGCGAGCGTTCCACGCCGGCCACGCAATGGAGATAAACCGGGCCATAGCCGCGCAACCGGCTCAGTTCAGCCAGCACCACAGAGATCTGCCGGGCCGTGGGGACGCAATCGTAGTGGTGATCTGGCAGCGGTAGGCGAACCCACTCGAAACGCTCGGAGATTCCGTCGCTCAGCTTGATCTCCTCAGCTGCGCAGAGGCTGATCAGCGCCTTGACGCCCTCCTGCTCGAGCTGATCGAGATCTTCGCTGCTGCAGGGTGCCGTTCCCACGGCCAATTCATCGCTCAACAGCCAGGTGATGCGCATTCAGTTTTAATTGTTGCTGTCGAGCAGGCGGAACAAGGTCAACACATTGACCAATCCGCTCAGGGGCTGGCTGACGGCCCCGATCGCATCCGCGCTGATCGCATAGCGGCTGCGATTGACGATCACCGTGTCGCCATCCACCAGCGGAGGGTTGCTGGCCGTGGAAACTCCCTGGTTGTAATCAAGGCGATATTGGCGGCGCATGGCCGAGCCGTTGCGGTTGATCCGCACCAGTTCCAGCTGTGACGTCTTGGCGCGCCAGGTTTCCACGCCCCCGGCCGCCAGGATCGCCTGCATCAAGGGCGTGCTGGCAGGAACCTGCAGCCGTCCGGGTGATTTCACTTCGCCAATCACGTTGACGGTGATCTGCGTCGGAGCCAGGGTGGTGACTGCCAACTTGGCCGAATTGCTGGCATCTTCCTGGGCAACGCGCTCCAGCTTGATCGTGTCTCCATCGAAGAGCAATGGATTCTGGAGCTGGTCACCGTCGCGCACCAGCGCCAGCAGGTCCACACGGGTGCGCTTGAAGCGGGAGTCGGCACCGGGCAGACGCCGCTGCACCACCACCCGCTGCAGGTTGGCCATCGATGTGATCCCACCCGCCTTCTGGATCGCATCCACCAGCGTGGGGGGCCCACTGATCGACACCGACGCCTGGGTCGTGGAGGCTTCTGAGGTGGTGAGGGTGTAGAGACCAGGGCGCTCCACCTCGCCGACCACAGCGATGCGCAGGGGGCGTGGACGCACCACGCTCAGCAACAGATCCGGGCGCTGCAGCTGATTTTTGTAGAGAGTTTCCAGCCAGAGACTGGCCTGGGACAGGGTCAGGCCCGAGAGCATCACGCTGCCCAGCAGCGGCAGGGAGGCGGTGCCGTCATTGAGGATCTCCAGCGGTCCGCTGAGGTCCTCTACGGCCAGAAACCTCAGGCTCAACCCATCGCCAGAGCCCAGGATGTAGGCGTCGTCCTGAAGGGTTGTTTCAAATCCAGTGGAGCTTGGACCTGCCTGGGCGATCGCTTCACGCCGCAACTCGGCCGCCGCAATGGGAAGCGTGGGGCTGGAGAGGCCTAAGGCCAGCAGGAGTGGCAGCGGCGCGACCCAACGCTTTCCCACTGGTTTCAAGCGCAAGAGCGTCATTGAGGCAATTGACAGTGAGGCGGTTGGTGCCATGGGGCGAATGTTGCCATGAACCGTGTAAAAAAGTGGGTGTATGGGGCCAGTCATCAGCTGGCCATCGACGATACATTGGCGCAACTTAATCGCCACGGCCCTCAACGTGTCATTTCGGCTGTTTGCGTCCAGCTTCACGCCTTGGCTCAGCCTGCTGACGTCGCTTGGCGTGGTGGCGGGCTCGGCGGTCGAAGCCCAGATCTTGCTCTCGGAGCTGCCCGAACCACCGCCCCCCGTGCTGGCCGTTCCTCTGCCGCCTCCACCAGTGGCGGCTGTCCCGTTGCCACCACCGCCCGTACCCATGTTGCGGGCCCAAGCTGCTGAATCACGTTCTGAATCAGGCCCTGAATCTGAGCCTGAGCCGCAGTCCACAAGCCTCGTCTGGGAATTGGTTCCGCCCAGCCCCCAAAGCCCCCAACCCCTTCAGCCCACGCCGCCCCCGCCAATCGCTGCCACGCCGGAGCGGTCCCTGGCCTGGGAGCTGGTTCCCTCGCAAGACAACCGCCTGGCCGTGATGTCTCCGGCGCAACCCGCCAGCCAGGACGTTCAAATGATGGGCCAGATGCTGGCCAGGGACAACAGCCTGCGCTGGTTTCTGGTTCCTGAGGATGAGGTGTTTCGGCCTTCTGCTGCACTGGCCAGAGGCGAGGTCAGGCCGGACCCGCCTTACCTTCCCGAGCAGCCAGCTCCGCTCTGGCCCAAGGTGCGGGGCCTGGCTCGGGGCATCACCGTCAACGGCGACCCCTACCCCGACACGGGCTTGAACGTGCCCAACGGTTTTGCCCAGGACAGGGAATTCACCATATCCACCACACTCACAGCCACGAGCCGGACCCGCGCCTGCCGCGTTCCAGCAGGAGGAGATTGGATCGACTGCGCCGACAGCGAGGCCTACCTCGACTTCACGCCCTTCAAAGGTGAGTACGCCAGCCTGGGCTTCCAATACACGATTCAGAGCCTCACCAGCCGCAATCGGGGAACAGGCCAGTTCGCCGGCCAGAGCATCGGCTTCCGCACCGCCTTCAACCTCACCCCTACCACCGGGATTGCCTTCGGCGGTGAACACATCATCCAGCTTGATGACACCACGGATCTGGGCCGCAACTTTTACCTGGTGCTTTCCCAGGCCGTGCCGATCAGCCGTGGCCAGAACCCGATCCTGTTGGTGGCCACCGCAGGCATCGGCTCCGATTTTTACGGCTTTGGCGGCAATGGCACCTTGGGATCCACCAACTGCCTGAGTGGCAACAACGTCACCAGCCTCAACTTTCCAGAAGGCACCGATTGCTTCTGGGGACCCATCGGCGCCCTCAGCCTTCACCTGGGTAGCCAGGTCTCGATCGGCTACGAGTGGTTTGGCTTCGGCATCGGAGCAGGCATTTCCGTACGTCCGATCAAAGACCTGCCGCTCACGTTTTCCCTCTACGCCACCGACTTTCTCGGCAACACACCCAGCTACATCGAGGGGCTCTGCACGACCAATCCTTGCGAACCGCGCTACTACGGCAGGCTGACGATGTCGTTCTGACCACGCCCTTCTGGCCCTGCCTTCCAGGTCTGGTAGACAGTTTCCAATCTGGTTTGCGACCTGTTCCCCTTCCTCTTCACATCTGGAAGTAAGTTGGCAGGCATTCTAGAATTAGACAAAGAGTTTCATGCGTTTCACTGTTTCTCTGGCGCTGGCCACGGCCACGGCATTTTCTGTCAACTCCTTGCCCGTGAGAGCGTTTCCAGGGGGCAGCGTCAATTTGGTGCGTGTGAATGGTGATGGGGTCACCGCTCTGCCGGGCTTTCAACCTCCTGCCGCCCAAACACCCTCTTCAGTTCCAGGGGCGTTCGAGCTGATCAGCCAGGCGTCTGGTGACGTCCAGTCGGCAAGCGACGTCACGGTTATGCCGGTCGGCAGCAATGAGCTGGAGATCACCTATGAGGGCGCATTGCCCCGGTTCTCGAACAGCGAGTACATCTCGGTTCGTAACAAGGTCACCGGCGAAGAAGTGGAGCGTATCTTGCTCAACTCTGACCGTGTCTCTTTCTCCAGCGATCGCCGCAGCATCACGATCAATCCCGAAACCACCCTCACCCCGGATGAGGTGCTGTGCGACTTGCTGCCCGATTGGCCAGGCAATCTGCCGGCACGCAGCGCACCCTTTTGCTTCACCGCAGCCGCTGCCGTTCCTGCTCCTCCCGCAGCCGTTGCGCCTCCAGTCACCAATCCTTTCCCCTGGTGGATTATTCCCGTGGGTCTAGGCGTTGGCCTGGGAATCTGCGCCGCAGCTGGCTGCTTTGACGGCGGCGGCGGTGGTGGTGGCGGCAGCAACAACGTGTCGCGTTAAGGCAATTCCTTCCGCTTACCATTCATTCAACTCAACGTACTTTCAACATGCTCAAACTCTTTACCACCGGTGTCGCACTCGCGCTCGGTTCTGTGGCAGCACCAGCCTTCGCTGCCGATCTCGCTGACAGGCCCAGTTGCCTGGGGCCCCGCACGCTCGCTTCGGTCACGTCCACCATCACCCAGGCCAGCGTGGTCAAGGATCCTTTGCTTGCGCAAGGATTCAGGATTTCGGATCCAGCCTGCACTTATCAGGTGGCACGCCCGGCTCCTGTCGAATTTGTGCCCATTCGTGGTCTCTGGTGATCGGCTCAAGGCAAGCCGCCGCCGCTGAACCCTTACGGTTCGTTCAACCTGAGCCGGCCAGCCTTGACCCTGCAGTTCACCAACACCCTCACCGGGCGCACCGAGGCGTTTCAGCCTCGGGTGTCGGGTGAGGTTTCCATTTATTGTTGTGGTGTCACGGTCTACGACCTCTGTCACCTGGGCCATGCCCGCAGTTACATCGTCTGGGATGTGCTGCGCCGTTATCTGATCTGGAGCGGTTACCGGGTCACCTTTGTTCAGAACATCACCGATATTGACGACAAAATCCTGAAGCGGGCTGCCCAAGAGGGTTCGTCGATGCAAGCGGTGAGTGAGCGCAACATCACGGCCTTCCGTGATGACATGGCTGCCCTGAACATCCTCCCGCCTGACAAGATTCCCCGCGCCACCCAATGCCTTGAGGGCATCCGCGCCATGATCGGCGAACTCGAAGCCTCTGGCGCCGCCTATTCCGCCGCTGGCGATGTTTATTTTGCTGTGCTCGGCCAGCCTGATTACGGCAAGTTGAGTGGCCGCAGCCTCAGCGAGCAGCAACAGGGTGCCAGCGGTCGCCTCAACACAGAAGAGGAATCGCGGAAGCGGCATCCTTTCGATTTCGCCCTTTGGAAAGGTGTCAAACCTGGAGAGCCCAGTTTTCCCTCCCCCTGGGGGCCCGGTCGGCCGGGTTGGCACATCGAATGCTCGGCGATGGTGCGTCAGGAACTGGGCACCACCATCGACATTCACCTGGGAGGTTCAGACCTGATCTTTCCCCACCATGAGAATGAAATAGCGCAGTCAGAAGCAGCTAACGGTGAGCCGCTGGCCCATTACTGGCTGCACAACGGCATGGTGAATGTTGACGGCGAAAAGATGTCTAAATCACTCGGTAACTTCACCACAATTCGATCACTGCTCGCCAGTGGGGTATCAGCCATGACCCTGCGCTTCTTCGTGCTCCAAGCCCACTACCGCAAGCCCCTTGACTTCACCACTGAAGCGCTCGCCGCCGCCGCCGCCGGCTGGCAGGGCCTCAACCAAGCTCTTGGGCTGGGCCTGAAACCCAGCTTGCAAGCGCTGCTGGCCTGGGATGGTGAATCTGTTGCTGAGCAAGGAGCTGAGCAAGAAGAAGCTGCCAAGGAAGCAGATGGTGCCCTGTTGAGCTGTCGCGCTGCCTTCGTTGCGGCCATGGACGACGACCTCAACACCTCAGCGGCCCTGGCGGTGCTGTTCGATCTGGCCCGCCCGCTGCGAGCCCTCGCGCGCAGGCTGGAGCGGGGAGACCAACGCATTGACGAAGACCGAGATCTGCACGGGCGCTGGCAGTTGCTGCAGGAACTCAGCGGTGTGCTTGGCCTGGAGCAGGAGGCCAGCCCTGAGCCTGATCCGGGCGCTGAAGCCGGCCCGGATCAGGCGGAGATCCAGACCCTGATCAGCGAACGCCTCACTGCGCGCCAAGCGAAGCGCTACGGCGATGCCGACGCCATTCGCGATCGTCTGCGGGCCAAGGGGATCGAACTGATCGATCGCCCCGATGGAACCACCGAGTGGATTCAGCGTGGGGCCTGATCGCGCATCAAGGCTTCGATCCGGCGGATGCGGATCCTCGTGGTCTCCCACACCTCGAGCCTGAAGGCCTCTTCTCCAGCGGCGGCTGGGGCCACTGCTGGGGCCTCAGCCAGTACGCGGCGCAAGGCTTCCACCTTCAGCTCGATGTCCTCACCCCCCTCAAAGGCATCCCAGAGCTCGCGCTCCAGCCGTGCCCGCTCGATGAAATTCCAACGCTTGAGCCAGAGCATCGCGGCCGCCAGAGGTGAAACCATCGCTGCGCTCAGTGTGCACGACGCCCCTGCCCTGCCACGCGGTCCGCTGGGATCGATGGGATCGATGGGAGACTGGCAGCCAGCAGATGCGGGCCAGCCTGATGAAAGCGATCAGTGTGCTGGGCTCCACCGGCTCGATCGGCACCCAGACCCTGCAATTGGCCGAGGAGTTCCCGGATCGCTTCGGCGTTGTTGCCCTGACGGCGGGCCGCAACCTGGCCCTGCTCAGCGAGCAGATCGGCCGCCACTCCCCCGAGGTGGTGGCCCTGGCCGATCCCGAGCTGCTGCCCGAGCTCCAAGCCAGGCTTGATGCCCTGGAGCCCTCCGCTCGGCCCGCCCGCCGTCCTGAGCTGCTCGCCGGCAGCGAGGGCCTCTGCGCTGCATCCGCCTGGAGCAGCGCCGAGCTGGTGGTGACCGGGATCGTGGGTTGCGCTGGCCTGCTGCCCACCCTGGCGGCGATCCGCGCCGGCAAAGACCTGGCCCTGGCCAACAAGGAAACCCTGATCGCCGCTGGACCGGTGGTGCTGCCCGAGTTGAAACGCAGCGGCAGCCGCCTGTTGCCCGCCGATTCCGAGCATTCCGCCATCTTCCAGTGCCTGCAGGGCACCCCCTGGGCCGATACCGCCCGCCTCTCCACGGGCATTCCCACCCCGGGCCTGCGCGGCATCCAGCTCACCGCCTCCGGAGGCGCCTTTCGTGATTGGCCCGCCGCCGATCTGGCCAAGGCGACGGTCGCCGATGCCACCAGCCATCCCAACTGGAGCATGGGCCGCAAGATCACCGTCGATTCGGCCACGTTGATGAACAAGGGCCTGGAGGTGATCGAGGCCCACTATCTGTTTGGCCTCGATTACGACGCCATCGAGATCGTCATCCATCCCCAGAGCATCATCCACTCGATGGTGGAGCTCGCCGATTCCTCGGTGCTCGCCCAGCTCGGCTGGCCCGATATGAAATTGCCGTTGCTCTATTGCCTCAGCTGGCCGGAGCGCTTGCCCACCCCCTGGCGCCGCCTCGATCTCACCGCCGTGGGCCAGCTCAGCTTCAAGGCACCCGACCAGAGCAAATACCCCTGCATGGCCCTGGCCTACGCCGCAGGCCGCAGCGGCGGCACCATGCCGGCGGTGATGAATGCGGCCAACGAGCAGGCTGTCGCCCTGTTCCTCGACGAGCGCGTTCACTTCCTCGATATCCCGCGCCTGATCGAGCGGGTCTGCGACCGCCACCGGGCCGAGGTCAAGGCCGATCCCAGCCTCAGCGACGTGCTGGCCGTCGATGCCTGGGCGCGCCATGCCGTGCTTGAAGCCTCAGCCAGCCTGGCCCCGAAACTGCTGCTGGCCTGATCGACCAGCTCAACACCACTGACTTGACATTGCCTTGAACCTGCCTGGAAGCGTTGGCCATCACCTGTTGCTCTGCGCCATGCCATCGAATCCGCTCTGCGTGGATCCCGTGCTCGGGGCAGCGAGCTGGAGCCGGCTGAAGGAGCTGGTGCGGGAGCTGGGCCTGGAGGACCCAGCCCGGCCGGGCGGGGTTGTGCTGCGCAGCAAGGCCGACTGCCTGCGCATCTGTGCCGCGGGGCCGATCCTGCTGATCTGGCCCGAGGGGATCTGGTACGGGGGCGTGACGCCCGAGCGGATCGAGCGGATCGTGCGGGAGCACGTGGTGGGCGGCACCCCGATCGAGGAGTGGATCCTCAGGCGCACTCCGTTTGTGCCTGCTGCTTCAACCGCTGCTCTGCCAGCACCTGCTGCTTCAACCACCGCAGCGTGAGCTGATCCGACCAGCTGCCGCCTGCAGCATGGAAGCCGTTGTGGCCGCCGCCGCCCGTGAGCACGACCTGCAGCCCAGGAGGCGCTGCCTGGGCCAACGCCACCGCCGGGGCGGCCGGCACCCAGGGATCGTCAAGGGCCTGAACCACAAGAGTTGGCGGCAGGGGAGCCTGTGCCTGTTCTTGTGCTTCCGTCGAGGCGGGCCCACCGCTGGCCAACTCCAGCAGCTGCGGCAGCGGACTGGCGGTGGCGTAGTAGGCCTCGGCTGAGGCGAAGCCCCAGCGCGGCGCGGTGATCAGGGCGTCGAAGTCTCGGATGCTGCCCACGTCGGGCAAACCCCGCCGCTCGCGGGGGCTGATGCCATGGGGATCCGCCAGGGTCTGGCGGCGCAGGGCCCGCACCAGCCAGCGTTCGTAGAGCCGGTTGCGCGGCCGGCCGATCGATGCGGAGCAGGCCGCCAGATCGAGCGGGCTGCTGATCACCACCAACCCATCCAGGCCGCTCTGCGGCGTGGAGGCACCCAGAACAGCGTTGAGCAAGACCGTGCCGCCCAGGGAAAAACCCACCCCGAACAGGGGCCGCTCGCCCGCCAGCTGCCGGGCGAGCGCCAGGGCAGGCTGCAGGTCGCTGTTGCAGTGGGCGGCGTAGGTGCCTCGGGCCAGGGCCCGGCCGGCGCCAGCCCCGCGCAGATTCAGCCGCAGCACCGCAAAGCCAGCCTGTTGCAGCGCCAGGGCCAGGCGGCGCACCCCGGTGGCCTGGCTCGATCCTCCCAGCCCATGCAGCAGCACCACCAGGCCCAGGGGCTCAGCGGCGGCCGGCCGGTCATGCAGGGCCAGCAGCTGCTCCCCCGCTGCGATCGCGATCGGTAGGGGCATCCCTCGATCGATCGGGAACTGGGGCGGCCGGACCGTATCGCGCAGGGTCTGGAGATCCGCCCCCCACCAGGGCGGCCGCGGGCGGAAGGGTGGGACCAGCAGACGCTCAGGCACGGGCGGGCGTTGCCTCGTGCTGCAACCACTCAGACAGTTGGATTGGCTCGAGCTCCGGGCTGCTGGTCACCTCGATGATCCGGCCGATGGCGGCGGGTTGCTCCAGGGCATCCAGGCAGACCCGGGCCACCAGGCGGCGCGGAATGCTGTTGCTCTCCTGCTGGTCGGGGCCGCTGAAACGCAGGCCTTCGCTCTCGAGCTGCTCCTCAGACTCCTTGAGTCCGCCGGGGCGCACCACGGTCCAGTCCAGGCCGCTTTCCTGCAGCCAGCGTTCGCCCAGCCGCTTCCAGATCAGGATCAACCCGAACAGGTTGAGGGGGTGGAAGAGGCGGCCGCTGCAGAGGGAGCTCACCAGCACCGCCCGCTTCACCCCACTGGCGTGGCAGGCGGCGATCTGGGAACGCATGGCCAGGGCATCCACCTTCAGGGGGCCGGTCAGATCGATCGATGGGCGTGCCCCGGTGGCGATCACCAGGGCCTCCACGCCCTGCAGGGCCTTCTCAAGGGCGGGGCCATCGCTGAGTTCGAGCCGAATCAGTTCCGCGCCCTGCAGGCCTTCGGGCACGGCGGAGCTGGGCCGCAGCAGCGCCTTCACCCGATAGCCCCGCCGCAGGGCCTCCTGCACCACCCGCCAGCCAGTCTTGCCGGAAGCACCGCTGACGGCGACAACGCCTTTCGCTAGGGAATCAGTCATGGCTGGAATTCAAAGCAGCGGAAGCAGCTCCTGTTCTAGGCATCGGGCCGGGCCCAGCTGACCGACGCTGCGCAACAGCCGTGCCCGCAGGATGAGCGGATCGAGGTCACATTCCAGGCGCAGACAACGCTGCAGGTGGAGGCGACATCCCGGCGCTGGTGGAAAGGCTGAACCCTGGGCCATGGCCGGAAGTTAAAGAAACCCCGGCCCCGCGCGCCTGACGAGAAACACTCATTCATCCCTTCCCCCACCACAATCTGTTCAGCAGCGCCATTGATTCGGCCGCACAATGACGGTCCCGGGTCCGTGGCCATGGCTTTCCCTTCCTTTGACCTGGCCGCCGGGCCATCGCCAGCGGGAGCACCGGCTCTGCCCAGGCCGCGCCAGTGGCAGAGCCAGATGATTGCCCTGCTGCGCCGCCGCCTGGAGCGTGGCAGCCAGGATGTGCTCATCCATGCCGGCCCCGGTGCGGGCAAAACGCTCGGGGCCCTGCTCAGCTTTCAGCGACTGCAGCAAGAAGGGAAGCTCAGCCATCTGCTGGTGTTCTGTCATCGCAGTTCGATCGCCGATCAGTGGCGAACGGCGGCCCGCGGGCTCGGCATCGAACTGGCGCTCTGGCAAGGCGAGGCTGCCGAGCTGCCCAAGGGCGGTGGTCTGTTACTCACCTACCAGGGAGCGGCCCGGCAGCTGGAGAGGGTCGAGAAAGGGCTGGCCTGGGTGAGGGCTGCCAAGGTGCTGGCGATCGCCGATGAGGTGCACCACCTGGGGGTGGATCCGGACGAACCGGAGTCCACCGCCTGGGGTCATGCCTTTGAGCGCCTCAGCCAGGCCTGCGTGTTGCGCCTGGGGCTGAGCGGCACGCCGTTTCGGGCCGACAACCTGGCCTTCTGCGCTGCCAGTCGCGTTCTTGAGTGGGAAGACGGTGAGCGGGTCGAGCGGATCGCGGCGGATCTGAGCGTCGAGCCCCGGCAGCTGATCGCGGCCGGGGATGTGCGCCCCCTGGAGTTCCGCTTCCAGGACGGCTGGGTCGACCATGGCCGCACGGGTGAATCGGAGCGCTCGGCGTTGTCGCTGGAAGGGCGCGAAAGCTGGCGAGCCCGGAACCTGCGCCGGGCGATCCAGCTGGGCGACCCCAGCAGCATCGCCTTGCGGGTTCTGGTGTTGGCCCGTTGCAAGCTGGCCAAGTTGCGCTCTGGCGAGCATCGCGGAGCGGGTGGCCTGGTGATCGCCCGGGATATTGACCATGCCAGGAGGATCGCCGGGCTGCTCGAAGAGGAGGGGGATCGGGTGTTCCTGGTCCATTCCCAGGATTCCGAAGCGGCCAGTCGCCTGGAGGCCTTCCGCCGTGGCGAGGCTGACTGGCTGGTGAGTGTGGATATGTGCGCCGAGGGGTTCGACGCACCGCGCCTGCGGGTGGTGGCCTACCTGACCACGGTGGTGACCCGCAGCCGTTTCGTACAGGCGATCACCCGGGCCGTGCGCATGGAGGCGGAGCGCTGCGCCGTTGAGGCGATTCCTCGCCACGCTTCCTTCGTGTTCGCTCCCGCCGATCCCCGGCTGATCGGCTTTGCCCGCAGCTGGTCGGTGGCCGAGCCCTACCTGATCCGGCCCAAGCCCGTGGCGGTGGCCCATCTACAGGCAGGCGGAGCCGGTGGCAGCGCGGCGCTGCCCCTGCAGGCGCTGCGCGAGGGGGTTGGTGAGCTGATCCGCCTCAAAGGCCCTCAGCTTCCCCCGTTTGTGGCCCGCCAGGCCTGAGCTGCAGCCTTGACTACATTGCCGTTCTCAAAAAAATGCGACGTTCGCTTCACAACACCACTGAAGGTCTGCTTGGCCGCCAGTTTGGTAACGATTCGGAGTTAGGCCATGGACCATGCGTCTCTCCAACGCCACTTGTCTCCCTTGGTGCATTGGGCGATCTCTCGGATGGCCCAGCTCGATGCTGAGCAGCGCTACGAGGAGAGTTTTGCCTTGTCCGAAGAATTCCGTGACTGGATCGTCTGCCTCGACGACCATGCCGAACGCCTCGACGTTCTGATCACGCCCTTCAGAACGCCGTTTGACCCCAAGCAGCCGCGAAAGTGCTCGGACGGTGCTGGCACTTTTCAGAGAACGGAGCAGCAGGCCGCGGATTGAACGCACAGCTTGAACGCAGCGCAGAGCGCTGACTCAGCGGCGCCTGGGGCCACCGGGTCGGTTGCCGCCCGGGCGGGGGCCGGTGGTGCCGGCGTTGCGTTCGCGGTAGGTGATCCGGCCGCGGGTGAGGTCATAGGGGCTGATCTCGACCAGCACCTTGTCGCCAGCCAGCAGCTTGATGCGGAACTTGGTGAGCTTTCCGGCGGCACGGCAGAGGCACTGGTGACCGGAAGGCTGATCGAGGGTGACCAGGTAGAACCCATTGCCCTGTTCCTTCTCGATCACACCCGAGGTTTCGATCATGCGGGACTGGTGCTCAAAGCGGAGAATTGATTCAGCTTAAATTGACGCCTCGCCAGCCCAGGCGGTGGCTAGGGTCACCCCTCGCCTGAGGCCTTCTTTTGATCACTCCGCCCCTATCGCTGGATCTCGGTCTGCTGTTGATCTCGATCGGGGTGGTGAACCTCTGGAAAGCGCGCCAGAACAGCAACCCCAGCTGAGCAGCGCCGTTGGCCGTTCTGCTGTTTCACAAGCCCTATGGGGTGTTGAGCCAGTTCACGCCTGAACCCGGCAGTTCCTGGGCCAGCCTCGCTGCGTTCATTGATGTCCCCGGCGTCTATGCCGCCGGCCGCCTCGATGCCGACAGTGAGGGCCTGTTGCTGCTCACCAGCTCCGGCCCCCTGCAGCAACGGCTCACCGATCCCCGCTGGGGCCACTGGCGCCGCTATGCGGTTCAGGTGGAGGGCACGGTCACGCCAGACCATCTGCAGCAGCTGCGCAGTGGGATGATCGTGCAGGGGAAGCGCACCCTGCCGGCGAAGGCCGCCCTGCTCGCCGATCCCGCCGTTGCTGAGCGGCAGCCCCCGATCCGGCACCGCCTTTCCGTGCCCACCGGCTGGCTTGAGCTGGAGTTGCGCGAAGGCCGCAACCGCCAGGTCCGGCGCATGACGGCCGCCGTCGGACTGCCCACCCTGCGCCTGATTCGCACCGCCATTGATCTGATGGACGGCCAAGCGCCGCTCAACCTTGAAGGCCTGGCCCCTGGCCAGTGGCGGCAGGCTGATTCAGGCGAAAATGCGCGTCTTGAGGGGGTGCTGCGGCGCCCAGCCGTTCACTCTCCAGGACGCGGCGGCAGGGCCGGCGGCGGAAAGGGTGGCCAGGGTGGCGCCGGTGGGTAAGGCGGTTTCGCGAGGGCTGCCCCTGCGTTCAGCTGATCACGCTTGAGCAGATCAGCGTTCAGCCGATCACCTGTTGCAGTTCCCGCGCCGTTTGCAACTGGCCGTAGTAATAGTTGGCGCGCGAGCGGCGATCGGGATCCTCAAGGGAATCAAAAGCATCGAAGCCAACAGTCAGCCAGAGTTCATGGCCGCAGCAGCGATTCAGTTCCTCCACCGCCTCCTGCTCAAGGTTGGCGAGACGGCGCTGCAGGTTTTTGATCTGGGCAATGGACATGGCGTGCAAGAGCTGGAGGGGTGAGGGCGATACCCAGAGGTGACGGGCAAAATCAACGGAAATAGTACGCCTGAACTGCTCAGAAGGGAAGTTTTTTCTTGGCATCCTTGGCCAGGTCCACATCCAGCTCCCGCAGCCGCTTCAGGATCGTGCCGAAATACTCCTTGAGGTAGGCATCGAGGTGGGTCGTCTCGGCTGGATCGAGCCCGAAGGCCGCGTAGCTCTCCTCCATCGGCGCCTCCAGGCTGATCCCCCCACCGGTCACCTCGTCGAAGGCCAGTCGCTCGGCCACATTCACGCCCGGTTCGAAGAAGGCCGCAATGCCCTGCATCAGCCGGATCAGTACGGGCCTGACCCGAAACACCCGCGCCGCCTTGCCGCTGTACTTCTCACAGAGCTGGGTGACTTCACCGGTGTTCCAGGCCCTCGGCCCGACCACGGCAAAGGCCTGACGGACCGTGGCGGGGTGGTCGAGGGAGGCAACGGCGAAACGGGCCACGTCCTGGGTGTTCATGTAAGCGATCGGCGTTGGCGTGCCGCTCACCCAGACCGTCTGGCTCTCGAGCACCGGCATGGCGAACTGACCGATCACCCCCTGCATGAAGGCCACACACCGCAGGATCGTGTAGTCAAGATCTGACTCGATCAACAACTGCTCGGTGCAGTATTTGATCTCCATCAGCGGCACGCTGCGGTGCTTTTCGGCATCCAGCAACGACACAAAGATGAAGCGCTTCACCGCCGCCGCCCGGCAGGCGTTGATCAAATTGAGCTTGCCGCTCCAATCGATCGTGTAGATGCTGTGGTTGTCGGTGGCGCGGGCCGTGGCGGCGTCGATGACCGCGTCTTGACCCTCCAGGGCGTAGTCGAGGCTGGCAGGCTCGAGCAGGTCGCCGCGGGTGAGCTCGCAGCCCCATTCCTGCAGAAACGAAGCCTTGCGCGGTGAGCGCACCATGCAGCGCACCTGATGCCCCTGATCGAGTGCGCGGCGGGCGATCTGGCGACCCAGCGTTCCCGTGCCACCGACGACCAGAACCTGCATGAACCACGGGCGGCGAAGGGCTGAGCCTAAAGCTGCGACAAGACCTGACGCGGGCCGACAGGGGTGCCAGCTGGTTCAGTCTTTCTGCAACTTGAGCAGCACGGCGCCGCCGACCAAGCCGACCGGAATCAGCACCCAGAAGATCGCTGCGATGCCGAAGATTTCTGAGGCCATGGGAGTGGTCGGGAACGACTACCTATTTAGCGCCTCCGCCACGCCCAGCACCACGGGCCAGGGCGCGTCGGTGCGCACCTGCGCTGGCATCAGGGCGCTGGCGGACGCCGACCAGCCGTCGCCGCGCAGGGCGCTCAGCAGCGCGGCCAGTGCCGGTGGCCCACCGCCCAGTCGCTTGCCGATCTCGGCGGTGGGCCAGCAGCGGGCTGGCAGGCCTTCGTCGTCGGCCAAGCGGGCGAGCAACCGGTTGGCTTCGCGGCCCAGGCTGGGATCAGCTGGGGCCATGGCCGTGAGGGTGGGGCCATGTTGCAAGGGGCCGATCCAGAGTGGTCCGCTCACCGCCAACGGCCGATCGGCACCGCAGCATGGCGCCCAGGCGCGCAGGCTGATCAGCGGCTGCACCTGCTGGTCCCCGCAGCGGTGGCAATAGGCCGTCATACCCAGCTGCCTCTCCTCCGCCTCGGCAGGCCGGCGCCGCAGGCGCACCGCCGTGCGGAAGGTGCGCCCCTCACTGAAACTCAGCAGGGGCTCCAGCCCCCGACCCATCGCCCAGGCCGTGCGGGCGATCACCCCCAGCTGCAGGCGCAGGGCCAACTCCCAGCTGGCTGGATGGGCCCGGGCGGCAGCCCCCAGCAGCCGGATCGCGGCGGGCCGGTCGTGGCCGGTGGGGGAGCGGCCATCGCTGCTGGCCACATAGAGCACTCCGCCGAAGCTGACCGCATCGAGGGCCAGGGGCAGCAGGGCACTCGGGCAGCCGAAGGCATCGAGATCGACCAGCTCGAAGCGTTCCTCCCGGATCAGGCAATCGGCCAGCAGTTTCTGGGCCGTGAGTGTGCTGACCCGCAACGGAGTGGGCAGCCGCAGCCGCAGTGGGGCCAGGTTGGCCTGAAGCAAGGCCAAGCGGTCGGGGTCGGCGTCATTGGCCCACACCGCTTCGGCCTGGCTTTCCTGGCCGTAGCGCAGGGCGCGAATGCCGCAGCCGGCCATCAGGTCGAGCACCCGCAGCGGGCCGCAGCCCGCCAGCTGGCGCGCCAGGAGCACGCCAAGATCCCGCGACGGCCGTGAGCTGGCCTGAAAAAAGCCGCTGCCGAGACGCACTCGGGCGGAAGCTTCGCAATAGTGAGAGTCCTCCTGCGTCGGATCGGCTCCGGTTGTGACAACCCTCTGCCAGCCTGTCGCAACGAGCGGCATCGATTGGGGCGAACATGCGGTTTGGCGGTGGCAGGGGATGGCCTGCCACTGGCGGCAGCTTGGGAATCCAGGCCATCCGCCCCTGCTGTTGATTCACGGTTTTGGCTGTGGCAGCGGCCACTGGCGCCGCACGGCGGGTCCGCTGGCGGCGGCGGGCTGGTGCGTCTATGGCCTCGACCTGATCGGCTTCGGCGATTCCGCCCAGCCGGCCCGCCGCCTCGACAATCGCCTCTGGGCGCGCCAGGTGCAGGCCTTTCTCGAAGAGGTGGTGCAGGCACCGGCTGTGCTGGTGGGCCATTCGCTCGGCAGCCTGGTGGCGCTCAGCTGCGCCGTGTTCTTTCCCGGCTGGGTGCGGGCCGTTGCGGCGGCCACCTTGCCTGACCCCACCTTGCTGGTCGCCGTGCCGCGGCGCCGGCCCCCCTGGCGGCGACGGCTGCAGCGGCTGGTGGTGATCCTGCTCTGCCGGCTGTTGCCGCTGGAGTTGCTGGTCCCGCTGATCGCCCGCACTCCCCTGCTCGATCTCGGCATCCAATCCGCTTACGCCACTGCCGTGATCGGCGACAGCGAACTGCGTCAGCTGATTGCCGCCCCGGCCCGCCGGCCCACCGCCTCCTGGGCGCTGCGGGGCATGAGCATCGGCATGGCGTTGCGGCCACGGCAGGCCACCGCCGCCGCCCTGCTGGCCCGCATGCAGCAGCCCCTGCTGGTGCTCTGGGGCGAGGCCGACCGGCTGGTGCCGATTGAGGTCTCGCGCCAACTGGTGCGTTACAAAAGCGATCTCGAACTGACCTTGCTTGAAGGGGTGGGGCATTGCCCCCACGACGAAGCCCCAGCCGAGTTCAGCCAGCAGCTGCATCCCTGGCTGAGCCGCCTGAAGGCCGCAACGTAATTTGGCCTCAGGATTCCGGGCCCCAGCGAGCGCTGCATGAAGCACACCCTTTCCGTGCTGGTTGAAGACGAATCAGGCGCCCTCAGCCGGATCTCCGGTCTGTTTGCCAGGCGCGGCTTCAACATCGAGAGCCTGGCGGTTGGGCCTGCCGAAGGCAAGGGAGTGTCCCGGCTGACCATGGTGGTGGAAGGGGATCAGTCGACCCTGCAGCAGATGACCAAGCAACTCAACAAGTTGGTCAACGTGCTCAATGTGATCGACCTCACCACGATTCCTTCGGTGGAGCGGGAACTGATGTTGGTGAAGGTCTCGGCACCGCCGGAGCGACGCTCCGAAATCCTCGAACTGATGCAGGTGTTCCGCGCCAATGTGATCGACGTCTCCAATCACGCCCTGATCCTTGAGGTGGTGGGGGATCCAGGCAAGTTGGTGGCCTTGGAGCAGATTCTCGAAAGTTACGGAATTCTCGAGATCGTGCGCACCGGCAAGGTGGCCCTGGAGCGGGCCTCAGGCGTGAACACGGCCTTCCTGAAGATCAGCGCGTCCAGCAAGCGGGTGCCGGCCTGAGGCTCCGCTCTCTCAGGGCTTGCCCTCCACCAGCTCGCCGCCCTCCAGCACGGTGGCCTTGACCAGCTTGTCGCCCTGGCGGATCTTGTCCACCACCTCCAGGCCCTTGACCACACGGCCGAACACCGCATAGCGGCCATCGAGCTCCACCAGGGGTTTGAGCGCGATATAGAACTGGGCGCTGGCCGAATTGGGATCAGCCGAGCGGGCCATGGCGATCGCTCCGCGTTCATGTTGCAGGCGCAGCTGCCCCAGCTCAGCGGGATTGGTCAGCTCCTGGCCGTAGCGGGGTTCCGCCTCGCCTTTGAGTGCGATCTCCAGCGGCACGAAGCGGGCCTGGCCGCTGGTGGGATCAAGAAAACTGCCGGTTCCGTACAGGTTGGCCGGCACCTTGGCATCGGCACTCTGGGGATCGCCGCCCTGCACCACGAAGGGCGAAGGTTCGCGCACCACCCGGTGAAACACGGTGTTGTTGTAGGTGCCCCGTCGCACCAGATCAACGAAGTTGCCTGCTGTCAGCGGCGCCGCCTCACCGTCGAGTGAAACCTGCACCTCGCCGCGGCTGGTCTGCAGAGCCACCAGGGCCTGGCCGCTCAGGCAGGGGCTGGTTGCGGCTTCGCAGCCGATGGAGCCTTTGACCGGATCGGCTGCGCAGGCCGTGAGCCCCAAGGGCGAGAACAGCAGCAAGCCGACGAGCAGAACGCGGGGAAAAGAGATCGCCATTGGATTCAGACGCCCTCCAGGGGCACCTTGAGGAAACGAGCCAGCTCAGCACCGCTCTGCTCGAGTTCGGCCAGGGGAAGGGGTTCGCCGATCCGGGTCAGGGGTAGATCGCGGCGGCCCTGCAAGCGCAGAGCCAGGCGGCGGCGGGGATTGATCCCATCGCGCACATCCACCTTGACCGCCTGGATGTCGCGCAGGGGCAGGTCGAAGCGAATCCACTGGCGAAAGCCCCGCCGACTGATGGTGGCGGTGCCACTGGTCTGATCGAAACGGTTGCTGCCGGCGCCGACATCGATAGCGATCACCCCCCAGAGGTAGGTGGAGAGCAACAGCGCCGCGATCCCGTAGGCCCCCATCACTAGCCCTTGGGGAACCCAGACGAGGGCAGCGGGGTGGCCGATCGGCATCAGGTCGATCCCCAGCTTGCTGGAGAGGCTGGCGAGCAGGAAACCGGCTCCGCCGGCTGTCACAGCCAGGGCGACAACCAGATTCGAGGGCCGCCGGGAGCCCAGCACCGCCTGATCGAGCACCTGGGAGGAATTGCCAGCCGGTGGCCGGGGCGGCGAGGCGGCCGAGGAGGAGACCGAAGCCATGGGGGACGCAGCAGGGCGGAGACCTGCCATCTTCGCCTTCCCGGCGCAGCCCTGCGGGCGGGGCCGCAGCGATCGGGCCGCCCTGAATGGGAAGAAATACCTAAAACCCTGGCTGCAGCGGCGATGTCAGGCCGTTGCAAGGTCCCCCGCTACCACCTCCCAGATTGTTACCATCGCCGGGTATTTCATCGACAAGCGGGTTTCCGACCTGCCTATGCACCCATGACGATTGCTCTAGGGCGCGCGCCAGCAGCCCGGGGATGGTTTGACGTCCTCGATGACTGGCTCAAGCGCGACCGTTTCGTTTTTGTGGGCTGGTCCGGCCTGCTGCTGTTCCCCACGGCCTA
>Ga0163215_100830_pt1 | contig 32449 bp, 29 predicted proteins | sample SynspAceP_FD_185934 | JGI IMG/M metagenome (GOLD analysis project Ga0163215, IMG submission 185934) | Saline lake microbial communities from Ace Lake in Antarctica - Synechococcus sp. Ace-P (Hybrid Assembly) | ecosystem: Environmental > Aquatic > Non-marine Saline and Alkaline > Saline | place...
CAATCGCCCCAGAAAGACCCTCGGCTGGAGAACGCCCGCCGAAGCAATGGCCGACGAAATCGAGGCCTTCAAACCAGGTGTTGCGCTTGCAACTTGAATCCAAGCAGTGCAAGCCACAGAAATACTCGGGGCTGTGCTCACATTCGGCATTCGTGTAGATATCGAAAAAATGAGTGCTGAAGATTGCCGTCGTGCTGCTTGTGCTGGCTGGGAGTGGACCAGCAAAGGAGAGCCGGGACTGCGGGACGCTTTTGAGTTGCTTCAGGCAGCAGGACCGATGGAACGGAACGGTGCCGCTGCGCATCCCGGATATAAGTTTGGCACGCTTTACCAGTGGCTTTACTCGAAACAGATTTATGATGACCGCGGACCGATCAGGGATTTTCTTCGCGCGCACATACGCCAAACGGAATATATCGCGTTCAACCAAAAAATTCTGGACGTGGTGGTTCCGAGAAATCATATTCAACGATAACAGTCCGGGAGTGCGGCAAAAAGCCTGCCCGTGCCGCAGTCTGTCCATGGTTTCGACTTTGTAAGATGCTTCTCTCGGGCAGCATTTTTTATTGAATTTTCGATGGACACAACCTACTGTTTACTGGACAACTTGTCCGCCTTTTCACGACGCGAATAGTTATTTAGTTAGTGGTTTCAGGGTGATAATTTCGAAGATGAGTACAAAAGACATTTAATCATGAGTCCGACATTTCGCGGCAATACAGCGTCGAAGTTCTGGACAAGGGGTTACCCTGGGTCTAACTCATATGAAATGATAAGTTACAGACAAGACCTGCGCCCCGTCAAACTGGGCGACAGAAGGTCCCCGCCCCACATCGCAACCCTGATCTTGCTGTCCGGCATGTCCGCTTGCGTGATGAATATGTTCCTGCCCAGCCTTCCGGCGATGGCAGCGCATTTCGAGACCGACTATGGCGTGATGCAGCTGTCTGTCGCGGTCTACCTCGGGTTCTCGGCGATCTTGCAAATATTCGTGGGGCCGCTGTCGGACAAGCTGGGCCGTCGGCCGCTGGTCTTGTGGGGCTTGGGGATCTTTATGGTCGCTACCGTGGGCTGTATCTTTGCCCCCAACATAGAAACCTTTTTGATCTTCCGCATGATGCAAGCCGCAATCGCTACAGCGATGGTGCTCAGCCGTGCGGCAGTACGCGATATGTACACACAAGATCAGGCCGCTTCCATGATCGGCTATGTCACCATGGGCATGGCCGTGGTGCCCATGATCAGCCCTGCCTTGGGCGGCATTCTGGATGAATGGTTTGGCTGGCAGGCCGTGTTCTGGACCCTGTTTATACTGGGCGGCCTCACATGGCTCCTGGCGTGGAGCGATATGGGCGAGACGGCCGTGCCTTCGGGGAAAACCTTGCTGGCGCAATTCGGTGAATATCCCGAGTTGTTGCGCAGCCAGCGTTTCTGGGGCTATGCGCTGGCCGCTGCGTTCTGCTCGGGCGCGTTTTTCGCCTATTTGGGCGGTGCGCCCTTCGTGGGGCAGGAAGTGTTCGGCATGTCCCCCTCCACACTCGGATTTTTCTTTGGTGCACCTGCTGTCGGCTATTTCGCGGGCAACTTCCTGACTGCACGGTTCTCCACACGCTTTGGCATCAACAAGATGGTGCTGTGGGGCTGCATGGCCAATGCGATCGGCGGCACCATATCGTTACTGATATTCGAGGCCGGCTACGGCTCTCCAGTCAGCTTTTTCGGGATGATGACACTGGTGGGCCTTGGCAACGGCCTGTGTATTCCCAATGCAACAGCAGGATTACTGTCGGTGCGGCCGCATCTGGCGGGCACGGCATCAGGCCTTGGCGGGGCCATCATGATCGGCGGCGGCGCGGGCCTCAGTGCGCTGGTCGGCGTTTTGCTCACCACGGAAACGGGGGCATTTCCACTGCTGTGGATGATGCTGATCACGGCCCTGCTGGGTCTGTGCTCCATCTGGATCGTCATCCGCCGCGAAAAGGCGCTGGGGCTGCGCGCGTAATTCTCTTGTGAAGCCGGGTTTGCAAAGTTACGCTTTGCACACCATAAAGCTTTGCAAAGGGCACATCATGGCGACGCAAAAACTATACGCAGGCGCCAAGCTGCGCGAACAGCGGTTGCGCGTCGGGCATACGCAAAAAGACTTTGCTGCGCGGTTGGGCGTGTCCCTGCCCTACCTCAACCAGATGGAGAACAACAACCGCCCCGTCTCCACCACTGTGGTGCTGGCCCTGGCCTCCGAATTCGGGATGGACGTGACCGAGCTGAGTTCCGGCGATAGCGAGCGGCTGGCAAGTGACATGCAAGAAGTGCTGGCTGATCCCTTGTTTGAAGGCGTCATGCCGCCGCTAGCCGACGTGCGGCTGGCCGCCTCCAATGCGCCGGGGCTGTCGCGCGCCTTTATCGCCTTGCACCAAAGCTACCGGCAGGCGCATGAACGCCTCGCCTCGCTGGACGAGGCATTGGGCCGCGAAGATGCCCGTGCTACCCCCAGCCCGTGGGAGGAAGTGCGTGATTTCTTTCACTATTGCGACAACTACATTGATGCGGTGGACCGTGCGGCGGAGCATTTCGCCGCCCGTGCAGATACACCTGCCCATATCCGAAGTGTCGCGCTGGACGCACTTGCCGCTGCGGGCCTGACCGTCACATTCACAGATATGGACAGCCTGCGCCTGCTGGAGCCGGAGCGCGCGGTGCTGCATATCTCCACCCGCGCACCCGTAGAGACGCAAACCTTCCAGCTGCTGTTGCAGGTTGCCCTGACCCGCCACGATGCGCTGCTGGAGGCAACGCTGGATCTGGCACGCTTTCATTCGGAGGCCGCGCGCGACATTGCAAAGATCGGGCTGGCAAATTATTTTGCCGGTGCGGCCCTGCTGCCCTACCGCGCGTTTCAGGATCGCGCACAGGCCTGTCGCCATGATCTGGAAATGCTGGCCCATCACTTTGGCGCATCCATCGAGCAAATCGCGCATCGCCTCTCGACGCTGCAACGCGCAGGGGCCAAGGGTGTGCCCTTCTTCTTTGTGCGTGTCGATCAGGCGGGTACCATCACCAAGCGCCACTCCGCCACGCGGCTGCAATTTGCGCGGTTTGGCGGGGCCTGCCCGCTATGGAATGTGCACCGCGCGTTCGAGACCCCCGGCACCTTCCTGCGCCAGCTGGCCGAAACGCCGGATGGCGTGCGCTACATCTCTATTGCCCGCGATATCTCGAAATCCGCAGGGCGTTTCGGTGCGCCCGTGCGCCGCTTTGCGATTTCTTTGGGCTGCGAGGTGCGCCATGCGCCGCAACTGGTTTACGCAGATGGTCTGGATCTCGACAGGGCCGCCGCGTTTGAACCTATCGGAATTTCTTGCCGTATATGCCCGCGTAAAACCTGCCACCAGCGCGCCGTACCGCCGCTGGAGCGGAACCTTGTCGTGGATCCCAACCGCCGAGGCATACTGCCCTATAGTGTAGACTAGCGTTTTGCCTTGCGCCAGCCCGCCGCCCGCGCCGCCGCCTCCGAGCAGAACCACCGCTCGCCCTTGGCCTCGTTAATGCGGGTGCGGCTGTAGAATTCTTGTCCGGGGATGTGGTAGATGCGCACGCCTTTGGCGCTGATATTGCCCTTGATGTTGCAGTCCTCGTTGGTTTGCACCGGCTGCGTACGCTTGGCCTTGCGGTGCTCTGCGGGCGTCTGCATCCGCACTGCGTGAAGGCCGCGATCTGCCGCTGCCGCCTTGCGCTCGATCTGCACATACTCCGTACCGTATTGCACATAGGCAAAGGCAAACCCTTCGCGCACCAGCCATGCGCCGACATCCTCGCCCAGCGCTGTGCAGCGCGCCACCGTGCGCCCGTAACGGTCGGTATCGACCCCTTCGCAGCGCGCCATGACACCGCTATAGCGGTCGGTCACCACTTTGGTGATCCATCCCCCGCAGGCCCAATCCACACCCTGCCGTGTCTCGCAGATCTGGTCGTTCTCGGGCGCGTCGATGGCGTGCAGGCGCACCTTGATGCCTCCCACCTCGAACGTATCACCATCCACAACGCGAATCGGTCCCAAAAATTCCCGCGTGCTCAGGTTTGCCTGAAGGATACCGTCCGACAGGGCTGGAAAAGCACCTGCCAGCACAAGAAGCAGCGCAAGACGCATGCGGCGGATAAGATATGATAAAGGTTCGATCATAGGATCGGGGTATGGTTGAACTTCATGCCCCGACGATACCGCAAACCTTAACAAAGGTTAACAAATAGTTAACGCAATCTCGAAAATACCGCGCGCGTTAACCTTTATCGCTGCTGCGTCTCCCAGTGCGGATGTATCAACGGCACATCATTGGACGCAGCCAGCGGGTCGCGGCCCAGCACGTGGTCTGCCATCTTTTCCCCCACCATGATCGACGGCGCATTCAGGTTCCCGTTGGGGATGCGCGGAAAGATCGAGCTGTCGACAACGCGCAAGCCCTCAACGCCGATCACACGGCCCTGACTGTCTACCACAGCATCGGGGTCGGTTTTGCTGCCCATTTTGCAGGTGCCGCAAGGGTGATACGCACTCTCAGCATGGGCGCGGACAAAGGCGTCGATTTCGGCGTCCGATTGGACATCTGCACCGGGCTGGATCTCGTGTTTTATGAAGGGTTTGAACGCGTCTTGAGCAAAGATTTCGCGGGTCAGCCGGATGCAGCGGCGCCACTCCTCCCAGTCCTGTTCCTGCGACATATAGTTAAACAGAATCTTAGGATTGTCCGCAGGATTGCCAGAGCGCAGCGAGACACGCCCGCGAGAGACAGAGCGCATCGGCCCGACATGAGCCTGAAACCCGTGCCCCTCCGCCGCCGCCTGTCCGTCATAGCGCACGGCGATGGGCAGGAAATGATACTGGATATCGGGATAGGGGATGCCTGCACGGCTGCGGATGAACGCCGCACTCTCGAACTGGTTTGACGCGCCCATGCCCTTTTTCGTGAACAGCCACTGCGCGCCGATGATCGCTTTGGAAAAGATGTTCCAGTGTTTATAGAGGGTGATCGGCTGGCTCGCCGCCATTTGCATATAGACCTCAAGGTGGTCTTGCAGGTTGCCACCCACACCGGGGCGGTCGGCAACCACGTCAATGCCATGTTCCGCCAGATGGGCGGCGGGGCCGATGCCTGACAGCATCAACAGCTTGGGCGAGTTGATCGAGGAGGCGGCAAGGATGACTTCGCGCCGCGCACGGATCACTTCAGTCTTGCCGCCGCGCAGCACCTCGACGCCCACCGCACGCCCGTCTTCCATCACCACACGCTGCGCCAGCGCGCGGGTCAGCGCCACGTTTTCACGCTTCAACGCAGGACGCAGATAGGCATTGGCAGCAGACCAGCGGCGGCCCTTATGCACCGTCTGCTCCATCGGGCCGAAGCCCTCCTGCTGTTCGCCGTTATAGTCGTCTGTCGCCTCGTAGCCCGCCTGTTTTCCGGCATCGACAAAGGCTTGAAACAGCGGGTTCTTGCGCGGTCCACGGCTGACGTGCAACGGGCCGTCTTTGCCGCGCCAATAGCTGTCGCCGCCCTGCCCGCCATCGTGCCACGTCTCCATCCGGCGGAAGTAGGGCAGCACATCGGCATAGCTCCACCCGTCTGCCCCGCTGTCGCGCCAGTGGTCATAATCCATCGCGTGACCGCGCACATAGACCATCCCGTTGATCGAGCTTGATCCGCCGATCACCTTGCCGCGCGGCACCACCAGCTTGCGGCCATCCAGATGCGGCTCCGGCTCGGACATCAGGCCCCAGTCATAACGTTTCATGTTCATCGGATAGCTCAGGGCGGCTGGCATCTGGATAAACGGGCCTGCGTCCGTCCCGCCATGCTCGATGACAAGCACGTCCTTGCCCGCCTCGCCCAGGCGGTAGGCCATGGCACATCCGGCGCTGCCCGCGCCCACGATTACATAGTCGGCTTCCATTACTTTTCTTTCTTATATGTCTTGCGGGCAGATGCCCTAGAACGGCGCTTCCAGATCGGCCATGCGGACGAAGACGGATTTTACCTGACTGTAATGCTCGATAGCGGCCTTAGAGTTTTCGCGGCCCACGCCGGAGGCTTTGACACCCCCGAAGGGGGCTTCAACCGGCGCATCATTATAGGAGTTGATGAAACACGTCCCCGCCTGAAACCCTGCCGCGACACGGTGCGCGCGGGTCAGATCACGGGTGAACACACCCGCGGCCAGCCCGTATTCGGTGTCATTTGCCCGTGCCAGAACGTCCGCCTCATCGGAGAAATCGAGCACGGCCATAACAGGGCCGAAGATTTCATCGCGCGCGATGGTCATGTCATCGGTCACATCTGCAAAGACAGTGGGCTGCATGTAGAAACCAGCGCCCTCGATAGCCTTGCCGCCATAGACCAGACGGGCGCCCTCGGCTTCGCCGCGTGCGATATAGCCCAGTGCAATGTCCATCTGCCGTTTGGATGTCATCGGACCAAAGCTGGTGGCGGGGTCCATCGGGTCACCGATTACGGCATTTGCCAATCGTTCCGTCAGACGTTTCAGAAATGCCTCCTTGATATCGCTATGCACAAAAACGCGGGTGCCGTTGGAGCAGACCTGACCGGAGCTGTAGAAGTTGCCCAGAATAGCACCCGAGACGGCATTCTCGATATCCGCATCCTCGAACACGATCATCGGGGATTTGCCGCCCAGCTCCATCGTGACGTGCTTCATGCCGGCAGCGGCGGCGGCGTAGACCTTGCGGCCTGTCGGCACGGAACCTGTCAGCGAGACCTTCGCCACACGGGGATCTGTGACCAGTGCCGCGCCCACATCGCCCAAACCCTGCACGACATTGTACAGACCAGCAGGCAGGCCCGCTTCATGCAGAATCTCTGCCACTTTCAGCGCACATAGCGGCGTTGTCTCGGACGGCTTGAAGATCACAGCGTTGCCGCAAGCCAGTGCCGGCGCGCCCTTCCAGCAGGCGATCTGGGTGGGGTAGTTCCATGCGCCGATACCCACACAAACGCCCAGCGCCTCGCGGCGCGTATAAACCCAGTTTTCGCCCAGCTGGATATGCTCACCCGTGAGCGTACCCGCCATGCCGCCGAAGTACTCCAGCGCGTCCGCACCGGAGGTCGCGTCTGCCACAGAGGTTTCCTGATAGGGCTTGCCGGTGTCATAGGTCTCCAGCACGCTCAGATCATGGTTACGCGTCCGCATGATGTCAGCGGCGCGGCGCAGGATGCGGCCCCGCTCGGTTCCGGTCATCGCGGCCCATGCGGCTTGGGCGGATTTCGCGGCCACAAGTGCTTGTTCAATAATTGCAGGTGTCGCCGAATAGACGGTCGCAATCACGGCGCCGGTCGCGGGATAGATCACCTCGATCGGGGTCCCTGCGGTGTCTTCGACATATTGGCCATTGATGAAATGGCTGGCGGTGGGTTGGGTCTGCATGGTGTCTCTCTTTTTGTCGGTAGGCCCCGCACGGCGTATCCACGCGGGGCCTGTTGTTTACAGGGAAGTGTTCAGCGGTGCGGCTTGCCCGTCGAGGTCGGACATATGCTTGCGCTTGACGAAGAACATATAGGCCAATGCGGCCAGATAGATGCCGATGACCACGGTGCCGACCCACTGGATCTGCAACCACTGGCTCTGGAACAGCAACGTCAGGGCGAAGAGGCCAATGGCATTCGCAAAGACGTAGGACACTGTGCCGAACCGCTCTGTCGTGAGATTGAGGTTATCGGTGTAGAGCCGGATCAGGCTGTCAAACGAGTTGATGACAAACACGATGCCCACGATGGTCATGGCCCAGTTGGGCAGGCCTTCGGTGCCGATGCCGTTGAGGTGGTAATAGTACAAAACCGAGAACCAAAGCGCCAAAGGGATGGACGGAAAGATCAGCAAGGCCGCCAGCAGCTGGTAGGTCTTGATGCCCCCGACAAAGCGGCTGACGAACTGGCCGATCATGATGGACCAGGCAAACCACCAGAACAGATAGAACTCGTGATATTCGGTCAGCGGCGTGATGAACTTGTGGATATTGGTGAAATAGCCGCCGATGTTGCTGCTGGTAGAGGCCAGATCGCCCACGCTCATCCCTGCATTCTGGAACATATAGAAGATCAGGCAGAGGAACAGCACAGTGGAGCTGACCGAGAGGACCTTGACGAATTTGATGTCCGTCGAGCTGAACGCCGCGACAAGGATCACAAGGAAGCAGATCAGATAGAACACCGGCAGGATCGTCTCGCCGTCGCCCACTTCTGCGATGTAATAGGGCATATAGATCAGGAACAGCGCGCCGGTGAAGGCACAGGTGGTAATGATCACGATATTATTGAGGATTTTGACGGCGGGGATTTCAAAGAACTTCACCCGCGGCTCAATCGCGCAGAAATAGAAGGTGGTCAGGAAGTAGAAGGCCCAGATCAGAAAGCCCCAAAACCCGAATTCCAGCGCCAGCGGGTTGGTGAAGGCATAGGCAGGATTGGTGGCGGTATCCGCGTATAGCGGATAATCAAAGGCCAGCGGGAACATGATCAGCCCAACATCCAAGCCGGAGGTGAACAGAATGGCGATGAACACATAAAGCGGCGCAGGTTGTGTACCGGTCAGCGTCAGGTTCCACCATTTGATCGTGCAGAAGATCACCAGCACAAAGGCAAGGATCACTCCGAAGGAGATGATTGAGGTCAGCATGATTGTCCCTATCGGTTGGCTTCAGGTGCTTTATGTATCCAGCGGGCCTGCACCCTTCAGCGCCGCATTTTGTGGTCACTCCCCGCGCGGGAAGCGTTTGTTTTCTTCCAGCACGTTAAGGTCCATGTGGTTGCGCATATAGGCTTCCGAGGCCATGCGCAGCGGTTGGTAATCCCACGGATAATACCCGCCCGACCGCAGCGCCTCATAGACCACCCAGCGGCGGGCTTGGCTTTTGCGTACATCGGCGTCAAAGGCGTCCAGATCCCAGCGGGCTTCGGATTTCGCGCGCAGTTGCGCCAGTGTTCCAGCGTGGGCCGGCACTTCCGCCAGATTGGTCAGCTCGTGCGGATCCGCCTCCAGATCAAACAGCTGGTCCGCGTCCAGTTTGCAACGGTTGTACTTCCATTTGCCATAGCGCAGGCAGACCATCGGCGCATACGACGCTTCGGCAGCGTATTCGATTGCAACGGGTTCCGTGCGCTCAACGCCCTGCCCCATCGGCACAAGGCTCTGGCCCGTGGTCCATTCTGCGACTTCCGCCATGCTGACGCCCGCAAGATCACAAAGGGTCGGGCAGATGTCGATGTTGCTGACGGGCGTGGTGTGCAGCCCCGCCTCCATCTGCGGTGCGGCAATCATCATCGGCACCCGGGCGGAGCCTTCAAGGAAGCTCATCTTGAACCACAGACCGCGTTCGCCCAGCATATCGCCATGGTCGGAGACAAAAATAATGATCGCCTCTTGCCGCGTGTCTTCCAGCGTTTGCAGGATTTCCCCGATCTTGTCGTCGAGATAGCTGATGTTGGCAAAATAGGCACGGCGCGAGCGTTTGATGTCCTGCTCAGAGATGTCGAACTCGCGCCAGTTGTTGGCGTCGAAGATGCGCTTGGAATGCGTGTCGTGGTCGGCGTACTCCATCGCGGGAATTTCAGGCAGCAGATGCGCGCAATCCTCGTACAGGTCCCAGTATTTCTTGCGCGCAACGTAAGGATCATGCGGATGGGTGAAACTGGCCGTCAGGCACCAAGGACGCTTATCCAGCCCGCGCGACAGCTCGTAAATCTTGCGCGTGGCCTCATAGGCGACGGCATCGTCATATTCCATCTGGTTGCTGATCTCGGCCACACCCGCACCCGTCACAGACCCCATATTGTGATACCACCAATCAATCCGCTCGCCGGGCTTGCGGTAATCGGGGGTCCAGCCGAAATCGGCGGGGTAGATGTCGGTGGTCAGGCGGTCCTCGAACCCGTGCAACTGGTCGGGGCCGACAAAATGCATCTTGCCCGACAGGCAAGTGTAATAGCCCGCGCGGCGCAAGTGGTGCGCATAGGTCGGGATGGATGAGGTGAACTCCGCCGCGTTGTCATAGACACCTGTAGCGGAGGGCAACTGGCCCGACATAAACGCCGCACGACCGGGCGCGCAGAGCGGCGAGGCAGTGTAGGCGTTTTTGAAACGGGTGGACCGCGCCGCAAGCTTTTTCAGGTTGGGCGCATGCAGCCAGTCGGCAGGGCCATCGGGGAACAGTGTGCCATTCAACTGGTCCACCATCAGGATGAGGATATTTGGCTGGCTCATTTTGCGTCCTTCAGAAGATGTGAGAGGGTGTTCAGCGCTGCGTCTTTCGCCGCCGCAGCTGAGCCGGCATCGGACAAAGCCGCGCGCAAGTAAAGCCCGTCAATCAGCGCAGCCATTACATCGGCATCCTCTTGCGGGGTCGCACTCAGCGGGCGCAGCGCGTGGGTCAGGTTGGAGCGCAGGCGCGCTTGGTAGAGCGTCAGCAGGCGTTTGGTTTCGGGTTGATTGGGCGCGGCGGCATAAAGGCTCATCCATGCGCAGACGGTGGCGGGGGCAAAGCATGTCTCGTCAAAGCTGCCGGTGATGATGGCTTCGGCGCGGGCGCGTGGCGTGGTGGCGCGGGCAAGGTGATAGCGGACTTGCGTGCTATACTCCGTGAGGATGTACCGCATCGCCGCGAGGAAAATCTGGTTTTTGCCGCCGAAGTAGTGATGCGCAAGTGCTGTGGACATGCCGGCGGTCTTGGCGATTTGCCCCACCGTCACGTCCAGCGATTGGGCGCGCCCGATCTCGGTGATGGTCGCCTGTACCAAGGAGGCACGGCGCAAAGGCTCCATACCTAGTTTCGGCACGAGAATCGGATCACATAATGCATGCTGCCAAGGGTGAAGGTTTTAGATTGACCAGTCAATCAATAATAAATCAGCCCTTGGTGGCAGGGGCATCCGGCGTCACGCGGCGGTTCAGCATTGCCTCGCGCCATGTGATGAACGTGACCGACCCGAGGATCACCATACCGCCCAGAATAACCCAGATATCAACAGGTTCGGAGAACCAGACAGCGCCCAGTGCTGTCGCCCAGATCAGTTGCAGAAACGTCACCGGCTGCGTCACGGTCACGGGGGCGGCGGCAAAGGCCAGCGTCATTGTATAGTGACCCGCCGTCGCAAAAACCGCCACACTGGCAAGGATAACCAGTTCGCGCGCATTGGGGGTGATCCAGTCGGCGGCGGCAAAAGGTGCCAGCCCGATGGTCACAAACACCGACAGCATCGCCACAATGATCCCCGGCTTCACCTCGTCCGCAAGGATTTTAGTCACCAGATAGCTGCCCGCAAAGACCACCGCCGCCAGCAACATCGCCAGATGGCCATCGCTGACCTCGCGAAAGCCCGGGCGCAGGATCACGGCGGCGCCGACAAGGCCCATGATCACGGCGAATATGCGCCGCGCGGCCAGCTTCTCGCCCAGAAAGATCGCGGCACCGATGGTAACGTAGATAGGGGCGAGATAGTTCATCGCCGTGACTTCCGCGATGGGAATGCGGACCATGGCGAAGAACCACAGGATTACACCGCCCGCATGGCAAAATCCGCGCACGGAAAACAGCGTCCATTGGCGCCGCGTCAGCTTGGCCGCGCGGATGGCACCCAACGAAGGGATCAGAAACACCATCCCCATGGCATAGCGCAAAAATGCGGCCTCGCCCGGCGGCAGGCGCGGGCCCATGGTCTTGACCAAAGCGGTCACCATGATGAAGCAGACGCCCGTCACCAGCATCCAGAAGATGCCGGTCAGCGGACGGTGGGGAAGTTGTGTAGCCATGATCCGAGATGACCGCAATGCGAAAGCCTGCGCAAGGGCTTAGTTAACAAGACAAGAGGTTAACTCAAGAGAAGTGACGCAGCGATTGCCCACATGGTCAGCGCTATGATTGCGTCCAGCACCCGCCAGCTGACCGGTTTGGCAAAAACCGGCTGCAACAGCCGCGCGCCATAGCCCAGAGCAAAGAAGAACGTAAGGCTCGCCAGCACGGCCCCTGCCCCGAAGGCAAACCTGTCATCATATTGCGCCGAGATCGAGCCGAGCAGCACAAGCGTATCGAGATAGACATGCGGGTTCAGCCAGGTCAGCGCCAGCAACGTCAGCAACGTGCGGCGCAGACTGTTGGGCGCTTGCCCCGCTGCCTGCAACGCCTCCCCCCCGCGCCACGCACTGCGCGCATTACGCCAGCCATAGACGATCAAGAAAGCCGCACCCCCGTAGCGCATCACCGTCTCGACCCATGGCACCGTTTCAGCCAGCGCGCCAAAACCTGCCACCCCTGCCGCAATCAGCAGTGCGTCAGAGACACCGCAGGTCAGGCAGACCCAGAACACATGCTCGCGCCGCAAGCCTTGGCGCAGCACAAAGGCGTTCTGCGCCCCGATGGCAAGGATCAGCGAGAGGCTGAGCAGAAAGCCCGGCAAAAACGATGACAGCATTGAAACGTCCCTCTCCTGCGTAAAACGGTGAAGCGGGAGTTACCCGCGTGGCCCTGCAAAGTCGAGCCGTTCACACAGCCCTCACGGCAATGCGTTTTGCCTGCGCACAGGGCAGACGTTAGTATGAGACCTATTGATTATCATAAAAAAATTAATCTTCTTTCCAACACCTTGCTGCCCCACTTGCGGATTATGGAGATATTTCGCTCACTCACGCGAAACTGAACGGCGCCCTCTGGCGTATCTATGCATAAGACACTATCTGCCTCAGACTGAAGAAGGATCAAGCAGATGAATATCAAGACAAAGAAGCTGGAAGTCAGCCAGAACGAGCTGGATCTCATCGCAAGCGCGCTCGAGACCCAGACAAAGATACTCAACATGCAGGCCAGTGCCGGCGGACATGGCGCGCTTGCACGTCTGAACGAGGTAAAGCGCCTGCTGGCAGAGGTTTCCTCGCAGCGTGAGAAGGGCCGCGCGGTGCGCCCTGCACAGACGGGCATGTGGGGGCTACTGCGCTCGATGGGCCAGACAATCTAGACCACACGATCTAGGCCAGACGGTCTAGCGTGGCCGAGCTAGGGTAGCTGATTTGACGCCATCACACACAATCTGCGTCACACCATGAAAAAGGCCGCTGCACAAAATGCAGCGGCCTTTTCAATTCTAAAACTGGCAAGTGACGTTATTCAAGTGCTTCCATGACCTCGTCGGAGGCTTCGAAGTTGGCTGTAACGCGCTGCACGTCTTCGTCGTCTTCCAGCGCATCCATCAGCTTCATCAGCTTTTGCATGCCCTCAAGGTCCATCTCTGTGGTGATGGAAGGGCGCCAGACCAGTTTGGTGGTTGTGGATTCGCCCAGCGCGGCTTCCAGCGCGGTGGAGACATCGTTCAGGTCTGTATCCGCGCAATAGATCACATGACCATCCTCGGAGGAATCGACATCCTCCGCGCCTGCCTCGATCGCGGCCATCATGACGGTATCGGCGTCCCCGATGCTGGCGGGATATGTCACCTCGCCCATGCGGTCGAACATAAAGCCCACGCTGCCCGTCTCGCCCAGATTGCCGCCGTTTTTGGTGAAGGTCGAGCGGACGTTGGAGGCCGTGCGGTTGCGGTTGTCGGTCATTGTCTCGACGATCACTGCGATGCCACCGGGGCCGTAGCCCTCATAGCGGATTTCTTCGTAATCCTCTGCTTCACCGCCCACGGCTTTCTTGATCGCGCGGTCAATGTTGTCTTTGGGCATCGACGCCTGTTTGGCTTCTTTCACTGCCAGACGCAGGCGCGGGTTCTTGTCCACATCGGGGTCGCCCATCTTGGCCGCTACTGTAATCTCCTTGGAGAATTTCGAGAACATCTTCGAGCGCAACTTGTCCTGACGCCCTTTACGGTGCTGGATGTTTGCCCATTTGGAATGGCCGGCCATGTGGTGTCTCCGTAGGTTTGGACTGTCTTTATAAGCGGCGCTTATACGGCAGGGGCCATGGGGGCTGCAAGGCTCACCTCGGCAGGCGTGCGATGGTCCCCGTTTCCTCTTGTTCTCGGACGCGCAGTGCAACAAAGTGCGCGGATGACACAAGATCAAATCACACTTTTCGTTCTCTTTGGCGCGGTCTTCGGGCTGCTGCTCTGGGGCCGCTTTCGCTATGATATCGTCGCCTTCTCCGCCCTGATGGCGGGTGTGGTACTGGGGGTGGTCGATAGCAAGGACGCCTTTAACGGCTTTGGCCACCCTGCCACGCTGGTGGTGGCGCTGGTACTGGTAGTCTCGGCGGGGCTGGTCCGCTCAGGGGCGGTACTGCTGATCACGCGCACGCTGGTGGATTCCACCCGCAGCCTCGGCATGCACATCACGCTGATGGGGGCCGTGGGCGGCATTTTGTCAGCGTTTATGAACAACGTGGCGGCGCTGGCGCTGTTGATGCCTGTGGACATCCAGACCGCGCGCAAGGCGGGGCGCTCGCCGGGTCTGTCGCTGATGCCTTTGTCCTTCGCCACCATCCTGGGCGGTATGGTCACACTGATCGGCACGCCCCCCAACATCATCATCGCCGCCATCCGCGAGGAAAGCCTTGGCGCGCCATTCAAGATGTTCGATTTTGCCCCCGTGGGCGGGATTGCGGCCATTGCCGGTCTGGCCTTTGTCGCGCTGGTGGGCTGGCGATTGATCCCTGCGCGCGATGACGGCGGGATAAGCGCAGAGGACGTCGCCGCCTATATCGCAGAACTGGTTGTGCCTGAAGGCAGCAAACACATCGGCAAACGCCTGTCGGAGCTGGAAGAGACGGCCACCAAATCCGATGTCACCATCATCGGACTGATGCGCGACGGCAAGCGCCGCTATGGCCGCGCCCAGAACACCGAATTGCGCGCAGGCGATGCGCTGGTGCTGGAGGCTACGCCCGATGCGCTGGACGAATTCCGCTCGACCCTCGATCTGGCAGTGGCGGATTCTGCGCGCGAAGAGCGTCTGCGCGCGGATGGCGAAGGGGTGGAAATTCTGGAGGTTGTCGTGACTGCCGAGAGCCGCCTTGCAGGCCGGACTGCGCAGGCCGTGGGCCTTGCCTGGCGGCAACGCACCGTGCTGCTGGGCATCTCGCGGCGCGGGCGCAAGATCACCTCGCAGCTGCGCACAACGCAGCTCGAAGCGGGCGATATCCTGCTCCTGCTGGTCCCGCGCGACACCGGCGCAGATGTGACCGACTGGCTCGGCGTGCTGCCGCTGGCAGATCGCGGGCTGGCCGTGACCGAAAACAGCAAGGTATGGCTTGCGATCGGCATGTTCGCAGGCGCTGTGGTCGCCGCGTCAATGGGCCTGATCTATCTGCCCGTCGCTTTGGGGATCGTCGTTGTCGCCTATGTACTTGCCAAAATCGTACCATTGTCCGAGCTTTATACCCATATCGAATGGCCGGTTGTTGTCCTTTTGGGCTCTATGATCCCGCTGGGGGCTGCATTGCAAAAATCGGGCGGCACCGAGTTGATCGCGGGATCGCTGATCACCCTGACCGATGGCATGCCTGCGTGGGTGGTGCTGACCGTGTTGATGATTGTGACGATGACGCTGTCAGATGTCCTCAACAACACGGCAACCACGATTGTGGCGGCCCCTGTGGGCATCCAGATGGCGCAGACCTTGGGGGTGAACCCTGATCCCTTCCTGATGGCCGTGGCGGTTGCCGCATCATCTGCCTTCCTCACCCCTATCGGGCACAAAAACAACACGCTGATCCTCGGCCCCGGCGGCTACAGCTTTGGCGACTATTGGCGCATCGGCCTGCCGCTGGAGATCATTGTGGTGGCTGTGTCCATCCCCGCAATACTGGTGTTCTGGCCGCTCTAGCAGACGGGATCCTGGCTACCAGATCAACGGGATCACCGCACTGACGATCAGCGACATCGACAGGTTCAGCGGCATGCCCACGCGCACAAAGTCGCTGAATTTATACCCGCCCGGCCCGTAGACCAGCGTATTGGTCTGATACCCGATAGGCGTGGCAAAGGCGCAAGACGCCGCAATCATCACCGCCACCACCAGCGCGCGTGCATCCATGCCCAATGCATCGGCCAGCGAGATGGCGATAGGGGTCATGATCACGGCCACGGCGTTGTTGGAGACGATCTCGGTCAGGATCGTGGTCAGCAGGAAGACGCAGAAAATCACCATGCCCGGTGACAGTGTGCCAAGCTTGGGCGAGATGCCATCCACAATCAGCTGCACCGCCCCTGTGTGCTGCAACGCCGCACCCACACAAAGCATCGAGAAAATAAGCGCCAGCAAGCGACCGTCAATAAAGCTGAAGGCCTCGTCCGCGTCGATGCAACCGGTCACCAGCACCACTGCCACAGCGATGATCGCCAGCATCAGAATGGGGGCGATGTTCAGCGCAGCCAGCACCACAATCGCAATCAATGCGCCCACGGCGATGGCCATGTGCCCGCGCCGGTAAGCGCGCTGCGAAGGCGTGCTGACGTCGACCATATCCATATCCACAGCCAGCCGGTTGATGTCTTCGCCCGCCCCTTCCAGCAGCAGCGTGTCGCCCACGCGCACCACCAGCTCGTCCAGCTGGCGCCCGATGTTCTGGTTGCGGCGGTGGACCGCCAGCGGATAGACCCCATAGCGGCGGCGCAGGCGCAACGCACCCAGACTGCGCCCGATCATCTTGCAGCCGGGCGTGATCAGCACTTCGACCGTGGTCGTCTCCACCGCCGAGACCTGATCGACACGCTTCAACTCCGGCGTGGCCTGAAGGCTGAGCAGTTCGGACATCTGCGTGCGCAGGACCACACGGTCACCGGTTTGCAGCAGCACATCCTTGAGATTGCGCCGCAGCGAGGCATCACCGCGCACCACGTCGATCAGGCGCACGCCGTCACGTTTGAACAGCTTGACGTCCAGCACTTCGCGGCCGATCAGGTTTGAATCAGGCGGGATCACTGCCTCGGAAAAGAATTTCATCTTGGAACGGTCGGTGTTGAGCATGCCTGCCATGCTATCGCGCTCGGGCAGCAGACGCCGCCCGATGGTGGCCATATAGATCAGGCCCCATGCGCAGACGACCAGACCAATGGGCAGGATCTCGAAAATACCAAACGGCTCCATGCCCTGGGCACGCGCCACCCCGTCTACCAGCAGGTTGGTCGACGTGCCGATCAGCGTCAGCGAGCCCCCCATGATTGCCGCATAACTTAGCGGGATCAACAGCTTGGAAGCTTTGGTGCCCAGTGTTTTGGACAGCTGCACCACCACAGGGATCATCACAACCACCACGGGTGTGTTGTTCATGATCGCCGATGCCCCCATGACGGACAGGATCACGCCAACCACGGCCAGCTTCGGGTTGGTGCGGGCATACCGCTCGGCCATCTGGGTCAGCACCTCCAGCGCGCCGGTGCGCACCAGCGCCCCCATCACGATGAACATCGCCGCAATCGTCCAGGGCGCAGAGTTGGACAACACCGCCTGCGCATCGTCGTAAGGCAGCAACCCCAAAGCCAGCAGCGATGCGGCGCCGGCAAGGGCGACCACCTCTGTAGGCAATGTCTCTCGCAGGAACATAATGAACATAACCACCACAACCGTGATCGCGAGAACGGCCTGAGAGAGCTGGGAGAGTTCAAAGAGTTGCATAGGACCGCCCTTGATTGTCTATGTTTTGTCGCTGATCACGTCCGGTGCAGCAAGCCCTGATTTGACGCGCGGCTGGACCAGATACATGCCTGCAAACATGACACCCAACGCCACGAAAATCACTGCCGACACCGGCTCTCCCAGCACCAGCCATGCCCAGAACAGGCCAAAGCCTGTTACCATATAGCTGACTTGTACCGTAAACACAGCACCCGCACGCCCGACCAGCCAGACGTAGCCCGCATAAACCAGCACATGGATCACCGAACTGGCCACCAGTGCCTGTTGCGGCTGTGGCAGGGGAAATTGGGGAATAATCGTCTGGCCCGTGGCCAGCATCAGCGGCGTGATGATCACCAGCCCCATCGCTGAGGCCCCCAGCATCAGCTGGAACGGGTCCAGCCCTGCCACACCCCAGCGGGCGACATAATTCCCCTCGAAGGCGTAGAAAGCGGCCACAACCAGATATACAGCGGCCCAGCCCACAGGCACGCTCTGGCCCAGATCAACCGAGGGAACTATCACGATCAGCACGCCCACAAGGCCGAACAGCAGCCCGAACAGGCGGCGCAGGGCAAAGCGGTCATTGCCCAACAGCAGGGCGATGGCAAAGGCGAACATGGGAATGACGCTCAGCAGCAGCGACATCACGCCAGAGGGCAGATGCACCGCCGCTTGGTAAGAGAGGGTGTTGGGCAGAACCGTCCCGATCAGCGCAATCGCCAGATAGGCGCGCAGGGCAGCAGCAGTGCGCGGCAGCCTGGTGCGGCGCAGAGTACAGACCACCAGCATCAGTGCAGCGCCCAGAACCTGCTGCCAGAACACAAGCCCGAAATGGCCATAACCTGTGCTGACAGCGATTTTGGCCAAAGGCTGGGTCGCCCCCCATCCTGCGCCCATGAACACCAGAAAAGCACTGAACAGCAGCACATCACGGCGGCTCAGGGTGATCTCGCTCATGACTGCGGATTGCTCAAGGGGCGCTCTGTTGCAGCTTTCCGCCTTGACGCACAGGCACCACGCGGGTGGCGCGGCCGGTGCGGTCATCGGTCTCGATGTAGACGCCGGACAGGGTCGCCTCCTCATTGGCGGGGGTAAAGCGGTCTTTCGGCATGCCGGTGATGAAACGGCGCAGCGGCTCTGCCTTTTCCATGCCAATTACGGAATTATAGTCGCCGCACATGCCCGCATCGGTCAGGTAAGCCGTACCCGCAGGCAGGATCATTGCATCGGACGTTGGCACATGCGTATGCGTACCCACCACCAGCGACGCGCGCCCGTCGCACCAATGGCCCATCGCCATCTTCTCGGATGTCGCCTCGCAATGCATATCGACGATGATCGCATTGGCCAGCCCGCCCAGCGGATGCGTTTTCAGCACCGCATCCAGCGCCGAGAACGGGTCATCGTAGGGGCGTTTCATAAACACCTGCCCCAAGGCCTGCGTGACCAGAACCTGCTTGCCCGTGCGGGTCTTGAACAGGCGCGCGCCTTTGCCGGGCGCGTTTTTGGAGAAATTCAGCGGGCGGATAATGCGCGGCTCAGCTTCGATATACGCCAGCATGTCCTTTTGATCAAAGGCATGATCCCCCAGCGTCAGGCAATCGGCGCCCGCCTCCAGCAGATCCTTGGCGTGCAGGCCTGACAGGCCCATGCCCGACGTCGCGTTCTCACCGTTCACCACGATGAAATCGAGTTTCCATTCGGTCCGCAAGCGGGCCAGATTATCGGTAATGGCGCGGCGTCCGGCGCGGCCCATTACATCACCAAGAAAGAGTATTTTCATATCCGTAGCGATAGGCGCGCGCGCGGCATGGCGCAAGTGCCAAGGCGGGATATCCAGCGCGCCGGTCAAACGTTACCCAAATTTTTCGAAAAATTTGTCCGGAATTTTTGAAAATTCCGCGCAGCGCTCAGCCGATCTCGATCACGCCTGCTTCGGTGACAATCATATCCAGCGGCTGGTCGGTCTCCTCCAGAGGGGTCTGGGCCACTTCCTGCCCTGCAAAGGCAAAGCCGATGGCCAGCGTGGCACGGCGTGCGCGCAGCATCTGCAAGGTCCGGTCGTAGAACCCGCCACCATAGCCCAGCCGCCCGCCGCGCCGGTCAAACGACAGCAGCGGCACGATCAGAATTTCAGGCTCCATAAACTCCGGCACAGCAGGCACTTTTGCACCAAAAAGGCCCGGGATCATGGCCGTCTCCGGCGTCCAGCGGGCGAATTTCAGCGGCCGCGCCTTGGCCTCGATCACCGGCACCCCGACAAGCCCGTGCGCGCAGGCCTCCGCCATGGCAGGGCGCGGGTCAATCTCGGTGCGGATCGGCATAAAGCCTGAAACGGGAACCCCGCGGTAGCCCGCCAGAACCTCGCTCAGATAGGCTGCCTGTGCTTTGGTCGCCGCCTCAAACAAGGGTTTGCGGCGCCCATAGGCGGCCAGCCGTGCCTCTGCCTTGATCTGTGCCAGCGTCACAACAGCACCCATGCGGCCAGCCCCAGAAAGGCGAAAAACCCGACCACATCGGTGACCGTGGTCACGAACGCACCGGAGGCCAGTGCGGGATCTACCCCTGCCCGCTCCAGCAAGATCGGAATGCCGGTGCCGGCCAGACCCGCCACCACCATATTGATCACCATCGCCACCGCAATCACGCCGCCCAAGGCAGGCGAGCCGAACCAGATGATCCCCACAATCCCCATCACCACGGCAAAGATCGTGCCATTGATCAGCCCCACCAGACATTCCCGCCGGATGACCCGCCACACGTTGGAGCCGGTGAGATCCTTGGTCGCCAGTGCGCGCACGGCCACGGTCAGGCTCTGGGTGCCCGCGTTGCCGCCCATCGAGGCCACAATCGGCATGAGAACAGCAAGTGCCACAATCTGCGCCAGCGCGACTTCGAACTGCGAAATCACCATCGAGGCCGCAATCGCTGTGGCAAGGTTGACAGCCAGCCACGGCAGGCGCTGCTTGGTCGTCTCGATCACGCGGTCGCTGAGCGAGCCTTCGCCCACACCGGCAAGGCGCAAAATGTCTTCCTCGTGCTCTTCATCCAGTACGGCCATCGCATCGTCGATGGTAATCACACCGATCAGGCGGCCATCCTCGTCCACGACGGGCGCGGAGATCAGGTGGTACTGGTTGAATGCATAGGCCACATCGCCCTCGACCTGAGTGGCGGAAAATACCTTGAACGTCTCTTCCATCAGTGCGGTCAGCAGCGTTTCACGCTTGGAGCGCAGCAGCTTGCCCAGTGTGACGTTGCCCACCGGATGCAGGCGCGGATCAACGATAATGACATGGTAGAACTGGTCGGGCAGATCAGCCTCCGGCGTTTTGCGCAGATGGTCAATTGCCGCACCGACGGTCCAGTGCTGCGGCGCCATGACAACTTCGCGCTGCATGAGACGGCCGGCGGAGTATTCGGGATAGCTCAGCGCCTGCTGAACCACCGCGCGGTCGATGTCATCCAGCGCGCCCAGCATCGTGGCCTGCTGCGCATCTTCCAGATCCTCGAAAATGTCGACAACATCATCGCTGTCGAGTTCGCGCATGGCTTCTTGCAGGACTTCGGGCGTCAGCAGCGAGACAACCTCGTCACGGATCGCCTCGTCCAGTTCCGACAGGATCTCGCCGTCGAACTCCAGATCATACAGGCGGATCAGCCGCGCCCGGTCAAAAGAGCTGATTTGCTCCAGAATATCCGCAATGTCCGCAGCGTGCAGCGGCTCCATCAACTCGATCAGCTTTTCGCGGTCGTCGATCTCTACGGCATAGAGGATCGCGGCCACATCGCGCTTGCCCGGACCATAGCTGTCCGGCTCGTGATCTTCGGGGTCGGTGTGCGTCGGTGAAACCTGATCTGACATGCGCGCGCCCCCCAATAAGTGTCGTTTTACATAGGCGGAAGACGTGGAAACTGCAATGGGGCCAATAGTGTCTGGGCCTCATCCGGTGCTTGTCTGACCTGAAAAATCCGGTAAAACTGCCCTCATGAATACACATACACTTTTGACCGGCCAAACCCTCACTTTCACCGGCGATCCGTTTTTGGCGCCGTGGGAGGACTGCGTACAGATCGACAGTGCAGGTGGTGTTCTGCTGGACGCCGGACGGATTGTTGCGGTGGGCGATGCGGACAAACTAAAGGCGCAATATCCTCAGGCAACCGTAATTTCCTACGGCAAAGACCTGATCTGTCCAGGGTTTGTCGATGCGCATGTGCATTACGCCCAGACCGCCATGATCGCGAGTTGGGGCAAGCGGCTGATTGACTGGCTCAACACCTATACTTTCCCCGAGGAAGCCCTGTTTGCCAATCAGGGCTATCCCGAGCAGATCGCCACCCGTTTTCTGGACCTGACAGCGGCAAACGGTACGACAACGGTTGCCTCTTTTGCCACGATCCACCCTGCCAGCGTGGATGCAATATTCGAGGCGGCAGCGGCGCGCGGGCAATGTGTGGTGGCGGGTAAAACCTGCATGGACCGCAATGCCCCCGAAAATCTGCGCGATACGGTGCAATCGGCCTATGACGACAGCAAGGCGCTGATTGCGCGCTGGCACGGCACGGGTCGCGCGCAGTACGCCATCACGCCACGCTTCTCACCGACCTCCACGCCCGAGCAGCTGTCAGCGCTTGGCGCGCTCTGGGCCGAGCATCCCGATTGTCTGATGCAAACCCATCTGAGCGAGCAGACAGACGAGATCGAATGGGTGCGCCGCCTATATCCGCTGGCGCGCGATTATCTGGACACTTACGAGGCGCATGGCCTGCTGGGTGCACGCGGCCTTTATGGGCATTGCGTGCATCTGACCCCGCGCGAAATGGACAGGCTGGCCGAAGTGCAAGGCCGCGTGATCCATTGCCCTACATCAAACGCCTTTATCGGATCCGGCGCGCTGAACCTCCCGGAACTGGCCGCCAAGGGCATCCCGCTGGGGCTTGCCACAGATACCGGCGGCGGATCCTCCTTCTCTATGCTGCGCACAATGGCAGCGACCTATGAGGCGGCGCAGCATCACGGTCATGCCCTGCATGCGGCCCAGTTGATATGGCTGGCAACCGCAGGCTCTGCCCATGCCTTGCATCTGGATCACGAAATCGGCAGCCTGAAGACGGGTAATTACGCCGATATTGTTGTCATCGACATGCAGTCAACCGCCGCAATTTCACAGCGGGCCAACCGCTCCGGCTCTGTCTGGGAGGACGTGTTTGCAACTGTGATGATGGGCGATGACCGCGCCATCCGGGCGACCTGGATTGCGGGGAAATGCGTAACCGGTTAGGCGTTCAGCATTTCTTGGCGCCAAGCACCATGACCCAGACATCACCAACATTTGCCAACCCGTATTCTTTCGCTTTGGGTGACACGATGTTGGTGTAATGACCGGGCGAGTTTCGCCAGCCTTCTATGACAGTCGCCTGATCGCGATACCCTTCTGCGATATTCTCCGAAACCATGCACCAGCGATATCCGGCACTGGTAGCCCGCTTGCCAACGGTGGCGCCGTTGCTGCCCTTGTGGCTAAAGAAATTCCGGCTTGCCATATCATTCGCATGGCTGCGCGCAGCGGCATCCAGGGCATTGCTGCGCTTCAAAGCAGGCCGGTTTGCCCCTGCCCTGATTGCATTGACCTGAGCAGAAGCGGAATCACCAGATGTTGTAAAACCGGTTATATGATGTGACGACGGTGAGGATACGGGGCCACCACAAGCCGTGATAAAAAGGCATAAGAAAGCCCAGATTGCATGACGTGTCATAGAGATTCCTTCAAATTGTGAGCCATCTGCCTCTGGCGCGCCAGCATGGCACCCAGATCAACGGTCGTGATCTGACCGTCTCTGACTACACCACGACCATTAACAAAAAGATCACGTACGGACGTAGGGCCAGCCAGAAGCAGCGCCGCAGGGTCCCAAGACCCCGCCGCCTGCACGCCCGACATGTCCCAGACCGCGATATCCGCCCGTTTGCCCACCGCCAGCCGCCCGCAATCGGGCCGGCCCAGTACATCTGCACCGCCGCGCGTGGCAATCTCCAGTGCTTCGCGCGCACTCATGGCACCGGCACCCAGAGCGACCCGTTGCAGCAGCATGGCCTGCCGCGCTTCGGACACGAGATTGCCCGCGTCATTGCTGGCGGACCCGTCAACGCCAAGGCCCACCTGCACGCCCGCATCCCGCATCGCGCGCAGAGGGGCTATGCCGCTACCGAGGCGGCAGTTGGAGCAGGGACAATGCGCCACACCCGTGCCGGTGGCAGCAAACAACGCAATCTCGGAGGGGTCGAGCTTTACACAATGTGCATGCCAGACATCGGGCCCGACCCAGCCGAGACTTTCGGCATATTGCCCCGGACGACAGCCGAATTTTTCAAGCGAATAAGCGATATCCTCGTCATTTTCGGCCAGATGAGTGTGCAGCATGACCCCCTTGTCGCGCGCCAGCAGGGCCGCGTTACGCATCAGGTCCGTGCTGACGGAAAAGGGCGAACAAGGGGCAATGCCGACACGGCACATCGACCCTTCGGAGGCATCATGGAAAGCGTCGATCACGCGCATGCAATCAGCCAGAATGGCCTCCTCGTCCTCGACCAGCGCATCGGGGGGCAGACCGCCCGCGCTCTCGCCAATGCTCATGGCGCCGCGTGTGGGATGGAACCGCAGGCCGATTTCGGCGGCGGCTTCAATGGTATCCTCAAGCCGCGATCCATTTGGATAGAGGTAGAGATGATCGGAGCTGAGCGTGCAGCCCGACAGCGCAAGCTCCGCCAGACCGACCTGAGCAGAGACAAACATATGGTCCGGTGTGAACCGCTGCCAGATCGGGTAGAGCGTGCGCAGCCAGCCAAACAGCAGCGCATCCTGCCCGCCCGGCACCGCGCGCGTGAGACTTTGGTAGAGGTGGTGATGGGTATTGACCAATCCGGGCGTCACCAGACAGCCAGAGGCATGAACCACCTGCGTGCCTTGCGGCGCCTCAAGGGCTGTGCCAATGGCGGAAATCACTCCGTCTTTGATCAGGATATCCGCGCCCGACAACTCGCGGCGCGCATCGTCCATGGTCAGGATCGTGTCTGCCCCCCGCAGCAGTGTCGCAGTCATGATGCCACAGATGCACGCAAGATCGCCAGTGCCTCGGCGTGGATGGCCTGGTTGGCGGCGGCCAGAACACGCCCGCCATTGTGTGCAGGCCTGCCCTCCCAATCCGTAACGATTCCACCCGCTGCATGGATCAGTGCAATAGGCCCCTGCACGTCATAGGCATTCAATCCCGCTTCGATCACCAGATCGACCTGACCGGAGGCGATCAGGGCATAGGCGTAGCAGTCCATGCCGTAGCGCGTCAGTTGCGCACGTGCCGCGACCGCCTGAAACGCGGCCTGCTCTGCGGGGCTGCCCACTTCGGGAAATGTGGTAAAGATAATTGCTTCGGATAACGGCCGTTCCGCACGGGTACGCAGGGCACGGCTGCTGTGCGCACGGATCAGCTTGGCACCGTCCGGCGTGCCGATAAACCGCTCGCCCGTATAGGGCTGGTCCACGATTCCGATCACGGGCCCTGCCGCATCGCCCACGGCAATCAATACCCCCCACGTTGGCGTTCCCGACAAAAATCCGCGGGTGCCGTCGATAGGGTCCAGCACCCATGTCAGCCCGCTGGTGCCTGCCTGTGCACCCATTTCCTCGCCCAGAATGGCATCGTCGGGGCGGTGATGCGCCAGCAGATCACGCATGGCCGCTTCGGCGGCGCGGTCGGCTACTGTCACGGGGTCATAGCCTTCGACCAGCTTATTATCAGCGCCCAGATCCGGACTGCGGAAATAGGGCAGGATCACATCACGTGCGGCATCTGCCAGCAAATGTGCAACACGGATCAGGTCTTCGCTCAGCTGCGGGTCAAGTTTCATACCCAGCTTTTCTCACTCCTGCGCTGTCCTTGCAAGCTTGCAGTATAAAAACCACTGCGCCAACAACATAGTTTTGCTAAATTACGGAACAGAATTTCAGGCAACATCAGCCAGCACACGCGCAAGATCGGACAGGCGGTGGCGCTGGTCTTGCGCAATAGCGTAATACGAGCGGACAAGTGCCATCACTTCCCTGTCGTTCAGTGGATCATCGGGCAGCTTCTGAGCGCGCAGCGATGTCGGCACGCCCTGCCGGACTGTCAATCCCACAGGGATGCCCGTGCCGACACGGATGCCCGTGAAAAATTGGGCCACCGGAACATTCAACGCCTCTGCAATCTCCCATAAACGCGAGGCGCTGACGCGGTTTGCACCCGTCTCGTACTTCTGGATTTGCTGGGACTTGATCCCGACGCATTCGGCCAGCTGTTGCTGGGTCATGCCGGTCAATCTGCGCCGCTGGCGGATCTTGTTGCCGATGTGGATCTCGATAATATGTGCCATATTGCCGTACCTGTCTTTTATGGCGCCGTGTTGCCGCCTACCCTGCTCTCTGGGCGATCACGGACTTTAACGGCTTTGCCCTGTGTGTGATCGCCGCTGCCGCGCTCTCGCAGCCAGCTTAGCGGCCAACAGCTTAACAAGATGTTCCAGAGGCATAGAAATTTTCCCAGCCGACGCATACAAGTTGATTGATGGATCCGGCAAATCCGGCAAGGCTCCGCAGTGGTCGGTGCGCACCCTGTGGTGCGGCTCTGCCCCTTCAATTGTGATGTGGAAAGCCAGACCTGCGCTGACAATGGCGCGTATAGCGCTGTCAGTCTCAGCCTTGACCATCCTCTATCACACGATATTTGCGGCATACAGTGCAGCCGCAAATATTGGCGCTAAATATGCATTCTTCGTCATTTCTGCTGCATTCAGCTCAGTTTCCGGACTGAATGGATGGTTTTTTTGACGCAGCGGTCACGCGCTGAGGACATCTGCACAAGCAACTTTAGAGGCGGCGCGATACATCTGCGAGGCGCCTGCGTCATTGCAGCATTAACCATTCCCAAAAACCTGACCGAAAAACCTTGAAAAGCTGTCCCGCCTTACCGATATTAGCACCATCCTCGCGATCTATTCATGCGCGGGCAATCTTTAGGGAGTTTTACATGGCAGACGTGAATACAATCCGGACTGGTGCCGGAAGCCGCACAGCCGCGATTGATGAGGGCCTGCGCGCGCACATGAGCAAAGTCTACGGCACAATGTCCGTGGGCATGTTGATTACATTCGCCGCTGCATGGGCCATTTCGGGCCTCGCAGTGACATCTATTCCATCCGACTATCCCCTTCGGGAAGGGCAGTACCTGACCGACCTCGGCTATACGCTCTACGCTTCGCCGCTGAAATGGGTGATCATGTTCGCGCCGCTCGCGTTTGTCTTCGCCTTCAGTGCTGCGATTAACAAGATGTCGGCAGCGACCGCACAGCTGATGTTCTACGCCTTCGCTTTTGTGATGGGTCTCTCGATCAGCTCGATTTTCCTTATTTTCACGGGCGCGTCGATCATTCAGGTATTCCTTGCAACGTCGATCGCCTTCGCCGGTCTATCACTTTGGGGGTACACCACAAAGAAGGACATCTCGGGCTGGGGCAGCTTCTTGATTATGGGCGTGATTGGTCTGATCGTCGTGTCGATCATCAATATTTTCCTGCAAAGCCCTGCAATGGCCTTCGCGATCTCGTCCATCGGCGTCCTGATTTTTGCGGGTCTGACTGCTTATGACACACAGCGGATCAAGACAGACTATATCGCGCATGCACAACACGGCGATGCAGAGTGGCTGGGCAAGTCAGCCATCATGGGCGCACTGAGCCTCTATTTGAACTTTATCAATATGTTCATGTTCCTGCTGAGCATTTTTGGCAACAGAGAGTAAACCTACTTACTCACCGTAAATCGTTACAATCGCCCGCCAAGACACTGTCTTGGTGGGCTTTTTTGCGTCCTGTAAGTGCAAATTTCACAAACCAAAATACAAGGAGATGGTTTCAATATCTTTCAGGCGGAAATGAAAATGTTTCGTCTTTTGTAGAAAAGCCAATGTTGATTGTGCCTTACGTGAATTTTTCAGCAGATAGGAGTTTACAGTGTCAAAATCAGATACACTTCGCTTTCAAATAAGAACGGCATCTAATGGTCACCAACACCGACACCTCCTGATTGACAGGTTTACACAATCATCAAGCCTCATTGCTGGTCTTTACGAGTCCTATCTTTCTGCATCGTCATTCTCGACTGCGACCATTACGAAGTCTTTAGGGCATGTAGCGGCATTGCTAACTTGGGATACCCAAGGAACAAGCTTAGCGACAGCACGCCTGATGCGCGGACAACCTCTCACAGAACCACAAATTAGACTGTTCAAACGATGGCTTGAGGCCCGTGCAAAAGGCGACAGAGAATCTGTTACCGCCACTCAGCAGGAAACCGTCAACGAGATAATCCGTGGTGCGGCCGCATTTGAAGACTGGTGCTTGCGGTACGCTCTCACGCGGCATGGACATCACAGCCTTCTGATAGATGTTCGCAAGGTACAGCAGGAATTCTGGAAGGATGCTCAGGGCAATGAATCTCATCAACAATTCGCTGAGGATTTCACTGACGATGAAATACTGGAAATAGAACAATTATTACGTTCTCTCGCTTTCGACAGACGATGGAGCAGAACCAGTAGAAGCGACTTCCGGAACTACGTTATGTGGCGAATGGCGATGGAATACGGTCTCAGGATCGGCGAAATGCTTGCCTTTCGGACCGTCGACCTTCCAACTCGATCTCAAGATTATATAAAAATAGTTCGGATTGAAGAACGCGATGACCTGCCTGATCCGCGCGACAAATATGCTCCTCGTCCAAAAACCCTGTCTCGCGATCTTGGCACTTACTTTGCAAACAGCAGTTTTCCGGATCTTTTTGCTAAGTATGTTGCGGAGTACCGCTGGGTAGAGGTCTTTAACGTCAAGCGAGGCAACAAGCGCCGCAAGTCAACCTTTGCACATCCGTACCTGTTTATTTCCGAGAGCGGTGCACCTCTTGCGCGTAGCACGGCCGAATACATGGCTGGTAGAATTGCCAGCGAGCTTGGGATCGAGTTTCACTGGCACAAATGTCGACACTCATTTTTCAATCGCATCTATGCAGCTTCAGATTCGATCGAAAACCCGAGCGACCGTGAGCGAGCACGTCAACAAATGCAATATTGGGGTGGCTGGTCTTCACCCGAGAGTTTGCAAATCTACACCGATACCGCTCGTCGCGATGGTGGTCGCCGCGCCACGTTCGATTTCTCAAACGCAAACAGCAAGCCAACATGGAGGGCTCTATCATGAGCCATAGAAACGGCCTCACATTCGCCCCCGATACAAACCTCTTCCTCGGGGATGATGGCGCTGAGTATGTCGAATGCGCATTTGAAACGGCGAATCCCATCATGATCCGCGTAGATACCGATACTTGGGCTGTCAGATTTAATGGTGCGATCCAAAGGATAGACTGGAGCCAGCCAAGACTACCAGATTCGATAAAAGAGGCATTTCGTACAGCCACTACTTACAAGTTGGCCAAGTCGGCTCCCAGTTATTTAGCAGTTGTTCATAGAATGCTCAGAAGCCTTGCCCTCATTTGGGACAAACATGCGCCTGAAAATGCAATCGGATTTGCGTGTCTTGAAGCATCTCACCTAATTGCACTTGCAACCAACATTCCACGTCATGATGCTTCAGCGTTCAGAGAGCTTTACCGTAAGCAGTGAACAAGCCGCAAGACAGGATGCTGAAGGAAGCATTGCTCCATCTCAGCACTGATCGTCATTCCCTTGCCGCTGAGTTAGAGGTCCACCTACCTGCAGATCATACCTTCGAGGATGACGTATGGAATACATGGACCTGGGGTAAACTGGGTCATCGCAATGGCACAGCGACAGCCAATTTCGGCTCCATAAAACATATAGAGTTACGCATTGCGATGAAACTTCTTGTGTTGAATGCACGTGCTACCCGAAAAGTAGGGTCACACTATCCATACCCCATCATCCAGGCAGCTGTCCGAGTTGGAGATTTGCTGCAGGCGCGACGGTTAGCGACATTAACTAATACTGACATCCAACTCTGCGAAGCCGCGATCATCAAAGAGTTTGGCGCCAGTGGCTCCTATTTACTGGAATTGCAGCAAATCGTGGTTTTTTTAGCGAATTGGTATGAGATTTCATTGATTTACAAACGGCCAAAAACTGCGGCGTTGCGATATGGAGTAAAAGGAAATGATGAAGGGCGACGCGACAAGCTGATTGCAGATAACGTTCTTGTCCAGCTACTTTCCTTGCGTCTCCGAAACGACCTGGAGCCAGAAGACAAGGCTTTCATCAATGCACTTGCTTTGAATACGGCCTGTGGATTTCGTATTTCAGAGCTTCTCACTCTACCGGCTGACTGCCTCTGTCGTGATGAAGAAGCACTTTTTGTTCGTAGCCTTGAAGCCAAAGGCGGGGTTGCTGCACCACGGTTTGTTCCTTCCCCACTTTGGCCAGTTGTTGAACAGGCCGTTGGCGATCTACTTGAGTTAACCGCCTCGGGACGTGAAATTGCACGCGACTGGGCCAAGTCTCTGGAGCCCGACTGGGCAAGAGTCTTCAAGGACGAGAAAGCACTTATCTATTTTGTGAGTAAATTCCTGCATGAGTGGACGACTGACCCCAACAATCAACTCATAAACCCTAATGCTGCTTGGCACTTTGGGCGAGCAGAGTGGATCGACGTTCTTGGGGCACTGGAAAGAAACAACGGTGCCGTTAACAAGACAACTACTGAACTTAATCTGAACTGGTCGACCTTTCAAAACCTTTGCAATCAACAGAAATTGGGTCGAGAAGGACTTCTGTATCAACGCACCGAGGCGCGCACGAAAAAAATACGATGCGTGATCAACGTGTCATGAACCAGTACCAATTTTTCCAAGAAATTGGATTTGCTTCGGGGCAACACAGAAAGAGTGACTCCCTCGAACAATTGATGTTGGGCGCTCTCGACGCACAGCTGGCAGGGTTATCATATCCTGCGCCAGAGCATGATCCGGCCTTGGAAAGAACTTTCGCTCGCCAACGTCCGGTATTGCTAAAAGATAAAATTAACCGCGCCGTCCTCTACGTTGACGAGGCACTGATGGTAACTCAAAAATTCTTTTTTGGCAGCCACAAGACCAAAACAGATCAGTTCAAAGTAGTTGAAACCGCAAAATTCATTCATTGGTTTGCTGGCCATCAAGAGCGTAAATCAGTGTTTGAGAGGTTTGACCCATTGAAAGAACTGACTGATACAGATGCGTTACACTTTTTCACAATACATACTTGCTAAGCATTTTTGGCAACAGAGAGTAAACCTACTTACTCACCGAAAATCGTTACAATCGCCCGCCAAGACACTGTTTTGGCGGGCTTTTTTGCGTCCTGTGATTACAAATTGTACAAACCAAAATACAAGGAGATGGTTTCAATATCTTTCAGGCGGAAATGTAAATGTTTCGTCATTTGAAAAAAAGCCAATGTTAATTGTAGCTTACGTCATTTTTTTAGCAAAAAGGAGTTTACAGTGTCAAAATCAGATACGCTTCGCTTTCAAATAAGAACGGCATCAAATGGTCACCAACACCGACACCTCCTGATTGACAAGTTTACACAATCATCAAGCCTCATTGCTGGTCTTTACGAGTCCTATCCCTCTGCATCCTCGTTCTGCACTGCGACTATTAAGAAGTCTTTAGGGCATGTAACGACATTGCTAACTTGGGATGCCCAAGAACAAATTTTAGCGACAGCACGCCTTATGCGCGGACAACCTCTGACAGAGCCACAGATTAGATAGTTCAAGCGATAGCTTAAGTCCCGTACAAAAGGAGACGAATGTCAATTTTTGAAGTATTTCTATCAGTTATATCAATCGTCGAGGCCGGTTCAAGTCTCTGTTTTACCTACAATATTATAAAAACCAGCGGAAGCGATTGCCCCCCCCGATATCCCGCGGCAACGCTTAGGCTTATTGAGAGAACAAAGAAATCCTCCCTGAGTCAGGCCAGCTTAAACTGAAGAGGATTCTGCCGATCGAGCGGCTGTAGATCTTTGTATGGGCATGAGATCGACCTCCGTGTTTTGGGCATAAGATATGATTAACTTCCCTGCATCTTGCAATTTTTAAAAATTGATACCGTCAAAAACTGCGATCGCTGGAAGATGCTATAGTAAAAGTAGATACTCCTCGACAGTCAGAGGCTTCGAGAGCGCCTCAAAAACCATCGTTATTGGAACACATCAGATGACCGGAATGCGGACAAACTGGATCTTCAGTGTTATTAATTCAACAGCTGCTTTCTGGTGGAATCGCGACAGTCGTAAACACTCATTCTTGCGTCAAGCGAGGTCCATGTCCGGGTATTGCTCAAGACAGCCATGGCAGCTGCTTTGCAGTTGCAACCAAATGGTCGACAAGCAGACAAAACCTTGTCGATTGAAACCGGTTGGGCGGAAACACTGCGTAGATTTCCCGTTTGGGTGACGTCGCAAAGTCCGGCAGCACATGCTGCAGGCGGTGGCCTTCCAGATGTTCGGCAACATAGAAGATCGGTAGCATAACGATCCCGACGTGTCGCAACGCGGCCCGGTGTTAATTTCCACGCAGAAGTGAGCCAGGTAAGCAGATAATTTCCACGCAGAACTGAGCCATGTGATCCTTCCCCCAGCGCGATGCGCAATGGGGAGAAATGGAGTGATACACATGGGACTTTTGAACATAATGCGCCGCATGGCTTTGCGGGAGAAGCTATCGATCCGCGAGATTTCGCGCCGGACTGGTTTGTCGCGCAACACCATAACGAAGCATTTGAACGCGGGGACG
>Ga0163215_100831_pt1 | contig 32416 bp, 26 predicted proteins | sample SynspAceP_FD_185934 | JGI IMG/M metagenome (GOLD analysis project Ga0163215, IMG submission 185934) | Saline lake microbial communities from Ace Lake in Antarctica - Synechococcus sp. Ace-P (Hybrid Assembly) | ecosystem: Environmental > Aquatic > Non-marine Saline and Alkaline > Saline | place...
AAAGAGGCCTTTAAGCCTCTGCTACCGGATGGCATTCTATATCGTAAAAAAATGGGCTTTTCTGTGCCCCTCGCTTCGTGGTTTAGGCACGAAATTAAGGACTTAGCCCACGATTACTTGTTTAACAAGAGTCAGGGGATTCAGCAGTTTTTTGATATGCAGGTTGTGCAAGACTTATGGCAACAACATCAGTCACAAAAAGCCGACCATGCCACCGTACTGTGGAGCATGCTGATGTTTCAAATGTGGTGGTTTCGCTATATGCAAACAGGTAGTGAAGGCGAACAAGCGCAATGAAGAAAAAAGCTAAAATTTCGGTCATGCATATCACTTATGATATGCGCATTGGTGGCACCGAAATGGTCATTAAAAACCTTATTGAAGGTTCTGACTCTGGGCTTTTCGATATGTCGATTTATTGTATCGAGACCCCTATTGGTCCCTGGGGCATTGAAATGCAAAATGCGGGTCTAGCTATTACCGCCACAGCACGCAAACCGGGCTTTGATATCGCATTAATATTCGCCATCCGCAAACATATTAAAACTCACAATATAGACCTATTACATTGTCACCAATACACTCCCTGGGTTTACGGAGTAATGGCTGCTTTTGGCACCAAAACAAAAGTAATTTTAACTGAACATGGGCGCTTCTACCCTGACTCTAGCACCTGGAAACGCAAGCTAATTAATCCTTGGTTAGGCAGAATTACCACCTATATTACCGCCATATCACTAGCGACCAAGCAGGCCTTGGTCGAGTTTGAAAATCTGCCAAAAGATCGTATTGAGGTTATCTATAACGGTATTAAGCCCCTGAAAATAGATTCGGCAAAAACGCTAGCACTCAAGCAAAAACTCAAGATCCCCGACAAGAGTCTAGTACTTGGCACAATTGCTAGGCTTGACCCAATTAAAAATCATATTATGATGCTTGATGCATTTTCCTTGGTCTTAAAAATCCACCCAGACGCAGTTTTAATCATAGTGGGCGACGGTGAAGAGCGAGACACTATTATCAAACACATTCGGGCCCTTGACATAGAAAACAAGGTCCTCATGCCTGGGTATGACCCACAGCCGCAGCATTATTTAGCTTTAATGGATATCTTTTTATTATCTTCTTTGAGTGAAGGCACTTCAATGACTTTGCTTGAAGCAATGTCATTGAAAAAGCCTTGTGTGGTTACCGATGCAGGGGGTAACAAAGAGGTAATAGCAAATGGTGAAAATGGCATAGTCACTACAAATGACGATGCCACTGAATTTTCTCAGGCTATTTTAACACTAGTGAATGATAAGGTGCTTCTCAATCAATATGGCGAGGCTAGCCAGAAAAGATTTGGTCGACTATTTGATATATCCGTCATGGTCAAACGGTTTAGTAAATTTTATCAAAATCGCTGACATTGAGTAATGTTCTAATGTTTTAAAACTACTGAAGTAAACTTTTCTGGCGTTCTAAGCGTCCAGCAAACTTCTCGTACCAATTACCTATCAAGCACAAAATAATATTGACTTTGATCATCATCATCGAAGTTGAGCATGGGACGACGTTAATCGCATGAGATGAAGGCCATTATTGAACATCATGAAGCTAGTGGCTTATCAGTTGTGGGTTTTCGAGAAAGCTAGACAACAAATACTTTCATGCTAGAAAACGGTCGTTACTAAAACGCTAGCACCTTAATCCTGCTGGATCCTTCTTTGCTTTTTAACATCCAACCCGATCACCTACTAACGTTATTGACCGATCGGTTTCATGATTATTACGCATTCGTTAAGCTCAGTGCCCCGCCTGTGCAGTGGTCAAGTGATTTTGGCAACGGTTTTATAGTTTAAGCGCGAAATTCAGCGGTGCGCTTAGCTATATATAATATGGGTATGCTTATATTTATTTACTTCACTTGTTATCAAAGCAAATATATCCTATGCGGATTGCAGAATATAATGGTTCTAAAATCGGATTCTTTATAGTTTACGATTGAGTCTAAACAATTTATAAAGGGAAGTTTTTATGCCTTATCATATTAACTAATTTGAGAAAGACGGATTAGCATCAGGTATATTTGATAGTATACGATTTATCGCTGCATTTTGTGTACTATCAGGGCATTCAGTATCTAGGTTTTTTGGTGTATACAACCCAGAGAATAATTCGGGTATAACCGAGCAGTTGTTCAGAGTAATTTTTGCAGGATACGATTCACCTGCGATGATGGTTTTTTTTGTAATGAGCGGATTATTTATCGGTTCGTCTACAATCATCGCCTTTAATAAAAATAATTTTAATTTGAGAAATTATATTTTAAGACGACTTCTTAGACTTTGGATAGTAGTTATTCCTGGCTTGATACTAACTTTAATTTTGGACTACGTAGGTATTACGTTTTTTACAAATGATTTAATGTACTCTGGTAGTGATAGTCTCGGCTCAATTGATACTAACAGTCTAAACATGCAAACTTTTATAGGAAATCTACTTTTTGTTCAAACTATTTTAGTAAATTCCTTTGGTACAAATAGCGCATTATGGAGTTTGGCAAATGAGTTTTGGTACTATATGGCTTTTCCTTTTCTATTTATGATATTTACCCCAATAAGTAGTCTTAAAAAAGTTATTTGCTCAGGTGTTTTGTTGTTACAAGGTATTTTTGTTGGCGTTGATATCAGTATGCTCTTTGTTATTTGGTTATTTGGTGTTCTTATTGTAACAATAAATTGGCCAGACTATTTTTACGGCAGTAAAGTTTTATTCGGGCTGTTATTTATGTTCTTAGCAGTAATGGTATATCACAGATTATTTACTATAACGGATGATAAATTGATAGAAAGATTTGTTATAGGGATTTTATTCCTCGGTTTTGCTATTTCGTTGGTAAAAAATGATCGTAAAATCAATTCAAAAGCGAGCTGGTTTGTTGCATCCAGAAAATTAGCTGCGTTTTCGTTTACTTTATATGTTGTCCATACACCCATCATCTCCCTTGCTAGAGCGTTGCTAATTGGTAACGAAAATTACTGGGAAGTAACAATACCTAATATAACTTTATTTCTATTAGTCCTTGCAATGACGGTGCTCATTTCAAAACTAATTGCAGACCACTCTGAAAATTATACGCATATCATTTATCAAAAACTGAGGATTTAGATAACACTTTAGAGAATTGCACTAATGGCATATTTTATCGTAAAAGATGTGGTCTCGGTACCTTTAGCAAGCTGGTTCAGACCAGAAATTAAAGCCTTAGCCTGACGCCATTTAATAGAGGAAGCTCAATGTCTTAAAAAGTATTTTTAACCACAACCAAATAGTAACGTTTTGGAATGAACATCAAAATGAAGCGGCTGACCACAGTGATATTCTGTGGAGCATATTGATGTATGAGATGTGGTGGTTTAGGTATATTTATCCAGAACAAAAAAATGATTAGACACATTAGCCATTTTTATCAAATGTGTATTTATTGGTGCTCTAACCACCTAACTCATTCTTAAATAGCAGTTATTACTTTAGCGTGTTCAAAACCACAAACACGCAGAACTTCATGAATTTACAAATATAAACAATGTTATTAGAAAGGAAAAAACAGTGAACAAAGAAATGTCAATTTACCTCGACCTTCTGCGATTTATTGCTGCTATGACTGTATTTTTAGGTCATGCTTCAGGCAAATTAACAGGTGGGTTTCTTTGGCAATTAAATGATTATTTAAGTGCTGCAGTAATGATATTTTTTGTTCTATCAGGTTATGTTATTGGATTCGTATCAGACACAAAAGAACACACAATAAAAGACTATTCTATTGCACGTGTTGCTAGATTAGCTTCAGTAGTATTACCAGCAATTCTATTAACAATTATAGTTGATTATATTGGCGTACAAATTAATCCAGATTTATATTATGGTGGACCTTGGCAAGAACCTCAATTTGATATAATTAATTATGTGCTCTCTACTTTTCTTTTACAAAATTTATGGGGTATGAACCTAAACCCAGGCATGAATGCAATGTTTTGGTCTTTGACTTATGAGCTTATGTTTTACATTATTTTTGCAGTTGCATTTTACTTTAAAGGTATAAAAAGAATTATTTTTTTGACAATGGCATTAGCTATTTCCGGGCCTGATATAGTTTTATACTTCCCAGTATGGCTACTAGGCTTAATGGCTTATCATTTGACCAAAAAAACAAACAAGACTTTAGAAAACAGCAAGATTTTTCTTCCAATATTGTTCATATTCAGTGCATTCTCATTAATCGTATTAACCCCTTTTATCAAAAGCAACTTGAATTACACTCCGAATATAATGATTACCAATAAGAACATCTTAGCTGATTATATATCTGCACTAATGTTTACTATTAACCTTATAGCAGCACCTTCAATTTTAGTCTTATTATCACCTACGTTAAAATTTTTGAGTAAATATATAGTCACTGCCGCCAGCCTTACATTTTCACTTTATTTGTTTCATAGGCCACTGATCCAATTTTTTGCGACTTTTAATACTGAAATGCCCGAGTCATTGATTAATAGATTTTCTGTTATAGTTGGAACACTGTTTGTTACAGCAGTAATTGGGTACTGGGCAGAGAAACAAAAATATACTATTAAAAAATATATAAAGAAGTGGATGTAATATTTATGTTGCCACAAATAGCAGAAGTTACCGACAATTAAATATAGATGGCTAAATTAAAAGCATTACATTAACCGATAAACGTGATGTGTATTTCTCTGAAGTTCCGTATGCTGGAAAGTATAAAATGGAGCTCAGTTTACACTATCCAGCACGGAGGCGAGCCCCCGAGATTTGCGCTATGCGGTTAAACTTGATTCTTCAAATGCTAGAACATGTCAATTTTAAATAAAAAGTAATCATAGATTTAAAACAATTTAAGTATGCTACGTAACAGATTTAACTATTTAACCAAACCTAATTTTTTTAGTTTATCGCGATATTTCCATTTATATTGAAGCTGAAACTCCCCAATTATTTTTTGATGTATGCGGTAATAAGTTAATTCGAGCCACCCTGGCGAAATAGGCGCATGATCAACAACATACCCATTAGTCTCTAGCTCTTGACCCGCCACTAATTCAACTAACGCTATTTCACGGCTGGTCAAGGCCTTACGCCATTTGTCACTGTGGGACTGGTCAGCTGGTTTGGTAGTATTGATATTTTCTCTGTTAACTTGAAAGTCTAACTTTTTGTTATGAAATTCTAGCATTTGTGAAGTAAACTCTACGCCAATAAAGTCACAAAGCTGCGCCAGTAACGCTGGTAAATTTTGTACCAAATCTTCATAACGAATAGTTAAACATCTTTCCTGCATTTTTTTGGCGAAAGCCATTTGCAGTGCCACTTCTTTTTTCCAGCGCAGAGCCCCAGTATAGGCGTTTGTGCCTAAGCCCCAGCGATTATCCATATAACTATTTACAACACCACGACCATCTCTTATAATCAAAATGTATTTAGAAGCTGGAAAACATCGTTCAAGTGCATCAAGCTCATATGTTAGCAACGGTTCCTTCCAACCCCACAGGAGTTCTCCCTCCTTTTCTATTGGCAATAACACCTTATGAATATCAAAAACCTTAGCAACAATCCTTTTCAGTAAAATTTCTTTATTCAACGGACCTTCAAATAAATCATCCATTGGCAACTCATTCTGGATATACAGATTAGGATGACTACTCAATATTCTAGTCAGTAATGTTGTCCCAGAACGCTGAGTTCCAAGCAAAAATATAGGATTATAAAGGTCGTTCACTGTGGTTTAGTCACTTTTGCTAACTTGTTATTTTGTTGAATAATACGCTTCACGACAAAATATCTATCTAGGACATTAAACCACTTAGCGTTATTTTTAATATCATTTAAAACAGCTATGTTAATCTTATCAAGAATTCTTGGCCAAGATAAAAACGAACATTTTTCAAGATATTTTTCTTGGTGTTTACCTAATCGGTATCTAATAATACGATTAACATAAAGTTTTCTGTCAGCCTTAGAGAAAAAAGACAAACTATCAAAATGATAACCACTTTCTATGTCATGAACAATTCGCCCCTCCTTGGGGTTAGGAATATCTTCTAAATCACGGTTTACAATTTTAGTAATGGCTGAATCAATCCAACCCAGTCCAATAGGTAAGTAAAATGATTTTTGCCGTATTGTTTCAATAAACTCTCTCTTTAAAGCGTAACAATTACCAAACAGACAACGACCTTGTTTAACCATATTTAGGTACTGTTGTTGATTCCGACCTGAAAAAGGTAGGCCTGCAGCAGCATTCGCGACTGAACTATCAACAAGGCACTGACTCAATCGGTCAAAAGTTCCAGGAACAAATAGCACATCGGCGTCTACAAAAAAATGAAAGGGTGTGGTGTCAGCTTCATGGTGAACATAGTGATTCCAAGCATTACATTTATCTCCTAGCTCTAGCTCAATTAGTACTATTTTACCATTCGAAATGGCTAACTGGAGTTTCTTTATTTGACCGGACGTATCGTCTGTACAGCCATTAGCAATTACATAAAGCTTGGTAAGATTAGAGCCAGCAGATTCCAAAACACTGGAGAGTGACCTGATAATATGCCTTTCTTCATTATGTGCAAACATGACAATATTATACAAAATAATGATTTTCCTTCTCGGACGAGCATAACGAAGCGCTTGAAAATAAGTTAGCCATGTTGCTTAACGACTTCAACATTAATAGATTTTTGCTTGTTATGAATATGCTCAGTTAAAAGACCTAACAACAATAAGAAATAGAAAGGTTCGTAAATAATCAAATCAAGAAACATCGACCCAGCATAAAAACCTGTCAATGCCACCATAATAGAATTATTTAAATAAGACATAGTTGAGCTTGGATCCGTTTCACTTTTAAGTATTTTCCTAAAACGTTTAAATTGCAGCCAATATAATAACAGATAAATAATCCCATTCGTTAACCCCGTATTTGCTGCAAAATTCAAAAATGTGTTATGTGCAACATAGGGATTACGTTCAGGGTAAAAAATACGTGTTGCTTCCTGAAAACGCTGCACCCCGACACCTAATATAGGATACTTTTGTATTAGGCCTATGCCTGTGTGCCAAGACTGCACTCTAGGATCGATTGCTGCCTCAGTTTGAGTATTAGCAGTGTCTATCGTTTCGGTTGTGCGCGTCAACAACTGCCCTCCCTGATAAATTACGGCTGCGACTAAACCGCAAACTAACAAAGCACCTAATACACGAGATTTTATTAACAAATAAGAAACTAAAGTCGCCAACGCCACAGCTACCAAAGCGCCTCTAGAGCCTGTTAAAATGATACTGTGCCAAAGGAAAAGTAAACCCAAGCCAAAAATCCCGCGCATTATTAAAGACTTAAAATAGAAAATCCCAAATAACAAAAAAGGCATGCCTGTTACAAACAACATGGCGAACTTATTTTCGTCTTCATAGGGACTTTTAAACGGCCCCATTAATCGTCCGTCATTAAATTGACGCATATTCCAATCAAAATATTGCGTATTACTCCAATAAACGTAATACAGAATTAGACCTGCAAATAACAAAGCCAATACTCTTAATTGTCGCTCAGTTATAATGAGTGGTAGAGAAACAAAATACATGATAATAATGGTATTAAAAACATCCAGAACAAGCATTGAACTTGTAGCAGTCCTAAATGCACCGATGGGACTGAAGTAGTCAGATAAGTTAAACATAATCCAAAAAACAACAAGAAACAGGTTCTGCTTATAGCGATATACTGAAAAATCGAGCTTTTTATTGAGTGTTTGCCACATAAACACCGCTATTGCGGTGCCGGCTGCAATTGTAAATGCACGTACCCCATCAAAAATCCAAAACCAGATAAACTGAGGCGCCATAACAGACATTAGGTAATAAGCATAAACCGCAGTTTGCTGGTATTTAAACGACCTAACGACTGTTGTTACCAGCAAAAGATATAAAACTACTATTCCCATTTTTCACTACACTTTATATTTTTCATAGCTGCTCACAAATGGATGCATTCACTGCAAACTATTTAGGTCAACTAATAGTCAAGGTTAGTTTTACTGCAGCTAATCAACTCATTAAAAAACTGCACTAAAGGTACATTGGAAAAGGATACCATCGTTCTTCTATAAATAAGAATGATATTATTTACTAGCAATAAAGGTTGGCTTTAAATTACTTTACGTAATCAACATTTTCAATTTAAATAAATATTAATCTTACACAAAAACTAACTTATTTAAATCAGGTACATAAAGAAAGGTGATAAACCTTTGCAGTTGCAAAAAAATAAACAAAAGCGTAGTCTAAACTCACTAAATAAAGGGATGAATAGCACTTGCGCATTGGGATATATATAGAGCCGGTCAAAGTATCGGACAAGACAGGAATAAGCCGCTATATCATAGGGTTAGTTGAGTCTTTAGTAAATTTAGATAAAGAAAATACTTACTACTTATATTATCAAACTAGCTTAGTAAAAAAGGAGAGCCTAAACTGGTTAAATGACCAGCCAAATGTTAAGCACAGGCCCTTACGATTCCCACACAAATGGCTTGGTGACAGACCACGTTTATGGTGGCAATTTTACTTACCTTTTTTTTTGTATACAGATAAGATTAACATTTTTCATGGCCCTAATCATTACGTGCCTTTAAGGGGTAAGGTGCCTAGTGTGGTCACTATTCATGATCTGGCCTATTATTATATGAAGGTTCATGGTGAAGGAATGGATAACATATTAAAACAATGGACAAACCAAGCTATGGCCAAGGCGAGCAAGGTCGTTACCGTATCAAGGTCAACGGCCATTGATTGTGAAAAAGAGGGCGTTCCAAGTAAGAAACTATCGGTAATCTATCAAGGATATGAGGGTGCTAGTAATCCTTCTACCGAAAAGCTAGATCATAGCGCAACTGGATTGAAAGACAAACTGCTCCCTTTTATACTTTTCATCGGCACAATACAACCACGAAAAAACATTCCCAATCTAATAGAAAGCTTTGCCCAAGCAGCCAAAAAAATCCCTCACAACTTAGTCATTGCTGGCGCACCAGGTGATGATAGCGAGCTTGTTGACAAACTCATATTACGCCATGGTTTAGAAAGCAGAGTCATCAAGCTTGGTTATATTAGCGATATACAACGAAGTGCTCTTTACCAGCATGCAGACTTGTTTGTATACCCAAGTAAATATGAAGGCTTTGGTTTAGTTATTCTTGAAGCGATGTCTTATGGAGTGCCAGTTATTACGTCAAACAATAGCTCACTTCCGGAAGCCGCTGGAGAAGCCGCCATATTGGTTGATTCAAACTCTATAAGTCAACTGGAAACAGCGATAGTAGATGTCTGTTGCGATTCCTCACTTAGACAGAGTTTAACTATTCGAGGTAAATATCAGGCAACTCAATTTAATTGGACTGATTGCGCTAAGGCAATGCTAAACGTATATCAAGAAGTAGCGTTTGAGCAAACGTCGAGAAATAAGCCTTGATAAAACATAATATAACATTGGTCATTGCTACCTATAATGGGGCACGAACTTTACCCAAAACGCTAACTAGTGTCAATCAATTGACTATACCTAATAATTGTATATTCAATGTCGTTATTATAGATAATAACAGCAATGACGGAACATCAGATATTATCACCAAAAATCAATGCTCTCATTCATTAATCAAGTTGCAACAACAAAAGCAAGGCAAAAATGCAGCACTGAATCTGATTTTTGAAGGCAACGTACCGTTAGGCGAACTGCTTATTTTTTCGGACGATGATGTCATTTTTCCCGAAAATTTTATTAAGAAATACCTTGAACTGATAATTAACCAGCCTGAAATAAATATTTTTGGAGGAGCCGTTATTCCTCACTGGCCTAACGAAGTGCCTCATGCGATATTAGAGGGAATTGATGCTGTTGTCGCTTTTGCCATTACCCCCGCTGCAGCGGGGTATCAAACAGGCTTAATAGATCCTGTAAAGCTACATGGACCCAATATGGCTATAAGATTTGATGTATTTGCCCAAGGAATTAGGTTTAACGAAGATATCGGCCCAAACGGTGGCAACTATATGATGGGCAGCGAAACGGAACTTCTTTATAGGCTTAAAAATACAGGACACCAAGCTTTCTATCATCAAGAGTTGAAAGTGCAACATATTATCAGACCAGAACAACTCAGCAGAAATTGGATTGCCTCACGAGCATACAAGGCTGGACGCTCATTAGTGATGCATCAAATACAAAACAAACAAAATATAGTAGTTAATGAACTAAGAGGATTTCCTAGGTGGGCTCTTTTAAAACGCTGGAAAATTCAGTTAACCAAGCTTATTACACCAAGTAAAAGCCCTAAAGGGTACAAACTTTTATGGCAAAGTAGTCATTTAGAAGGTTACTGCGATGAATATAAACACTACATGGAAAAACTGAAATAATGACTGTTGCAGTACTAGTATCTTCTCTACAAGAAGGCTCGGAAACCTTCGTTAAGCAGCATATTGAACTACTTGGACCTGATACACGAGTTTTTCATGGAGGATTAACACCATATTTAAGCACAACTGAAAAAAACAAATATGATGCAAGTACTTTGGAAAAATTAACCTTCCGCATTCTCAAAATACTTGGAATAGAAAATAATATTCGTACTTATTTGCTTAAAAAACTAATTCGTAGAGAAAATATTCATTGTTGTTACGCTGAATTTGGTCCAGTTGGAGTAGGTGCTTTAGAAGCCTGCAAAACAACAGGCACAAAACTGGTCGTCAATTTCCACGGCTATGATGCTTTTCGTCATGACATATTGCGAGATTATGCGGTTAAATATCATGAACTATTCGATTATTGTGAGCATGTCGTTGGTGTTAGCCAATCGATGTTATTACAGCTAGAAGCCCTTGGATGTAATAGAACAAAGCTAATTTATCTCCCCTGCTATCCGAACTCACGTTTTACTGAACTCAGCTATGCACCCTCTCAGAAGCAAATATCCTTTGTTGGAAGGTTTGTTGAAAAAAAAGGGCCTTGGCTAACATTGATAGCATTTGAACGTGTTTTAAAACGACACCCAGATGCCAAACTAGTGATGGCTGGTGATGGGCCGTTGCTCAGTGTATGTAAAAGCCTCAGCAATGCCCTAAAAATATCCAATGTTGAATTTACTGGGTCCCTAAATCATGAGCAAGTCTTAAATCTATACAAGCAAACCATGGTCTATGTACAACACTCGATCGTCGCCGAATCTGGCGACCGAGAGGGTACACCAGTATCAGTAATGGAGGCAATGTCAACAGGTATACCTGTCGTTTGCACTAGACATGAAGGAATCAATGATGTAGTTGAAGAAGGGATTAACGGATTATTAGTAGATGAACAAGATTTTCAAGGTATGGCTAACATGATTAATAGTTTACTTGATTCGGCCGATTTAAGAACTGAAATATCTAACGCTGCTAAACAGTCTATGACATCGATAAAGACTACTAGCCTATTAACAAATAAATTAAAATCATTGACCGTTTAAAATACGATTTTTACTGGGAAAAAACCGCTAAAACAGCACTATTATTTTAATGGCATAGTTAAGTTAGCCACGAATTAATAGATTAATTTACCGGTACGTGATTTATTACTTAAAAGATTGTTCGATAATAATTAAGGGGAACTAATTTTGTTTTTTTGGAAAAAAACTCTATTGACATTGAGGTTACAGTACGCATTAAGTACTTAGATTATTACATGGGTACAGGTAGGGATAGGTTAGTTGCAACAAACTCGATTAGAGAAGCTATGGATACTGATGTTGTGGGCATTTCAGATCTAGAGGATTTACAACAAAGATTACTCTTAAGTTTTCCGAACGACAAATACTACTCGTAGACCAAATCAAGATTTAAACAAATTAAGTCAGCTAGAAAAAATACGAAATTGTAAAGTAAAGACCTATTAATATTTTCCATTCGAGTATGAAAGTCTTTTTAAGTGCGAATAAAATATAAGTTGCTAATGTAATTTCATAACAAGAGCGTGTTTAACCCTCAAGCGGTATAAAATAATGGCAGCTAAAAATCATCGTCGAGTAATAATGGTCCCTGATTTCACAGAAGGTAACCCTTATCAAAAATTACTTTCTAGTGAATTAGAAACACTGGGAATCGAAGTCCACCTCGAATCTTATATTAATTCATACTTCCCATTTTCGAAACTTTTTTCAAAGTATCCGGAAGCAGAAGTATTACATTTGCACTGGCTTGCACCTTTATTACATATGCTAAGCTGGACTTCCCCTAACAAAGCAAAGATAAGATGTTTATTAATAGGTTTAGACTGTTTATGGCTAAGGTTAAAGGGAAAACGATTAGTTTGGACAATTCATAATAAATTTGCTCATGAGCTGTTTGAACGATCAGTAGAAATGCTCTTAAGGAAAGTATTGGTAAGATGCGTATCTAGAATAATTGTTCATAGCAAAACTGCTTCGAAAACATTGGCTAAAACATACGGAGTCGCAAACTTTAGTGAAAAAGCTAATATCATATTTCACGGCAATTATGATAATGTTTATCCAGAGCCCGTTAAGACGAGAGCAGAAATGTTAGCGCTAAATGGCATTGTGAGCAAAGATGTCGTTATTCTTTGTTTCGGCTTAATAAGGCCCTATAAGGGTTTAGATAAATTTGCTAACGCATTTACTGAATTCACCTCTAATCAGCACCTTCACCTTGTTATTGCGGGAAAATCCGAAGATGATGAATATACAGAGAAACTGAAATTAATATGCAACTCTTCACCTTATTTACACCTAAACCTAGGCTTTTTAGATGATCAATCACTTTCCGAGTGGATTAATGCTGCGAATGTTATAGCTATTCCTTTTTCCGATACTCTGACGTCAGGTTCAGTGTTATTAGCGATGACAAAGGGAAAGGCACTTTTATTATCTGAAAAATGCAAAGTTTTTGATTGCGTACCAGCCCAAGGCGCAATTTATTTTAAAGAGCTAAATGAAATTGAAACAAAAATCCAAAATTTAACTACTGCTCAGATCAATAACATGGGCACCATTAATGCTGAAAAGTCAAAAACGTATTGTTGGTCATTAGTTGCCAAACACACAGCAATTATTTATTTTTCTAATATAGACTTTTCAGATAAGATTAAGGTCAATTAAGCCCAGATCGGTTGAAGCGATTATCATCGCATTCCTCTTAACTTCAATTTAATTTAATTGGTCGTTAATCGTCTCGATAATGAATAGCTTTGACAGCATTGTCCGATCCCATAATGACATCACTTTTGCTTTCATGTGGTAACCGTCTCGTAAGAGATGTCTAGCCTAAGTTAACATTCCATGGCAGCAGTCGCTTGAGGTCCTTCTCGGGTTGACTAAATTGCTCAAGCAGATAGGTGATGTAGTTATATGGCGTCAGGCCATTCGAATCCTTTACACCACGTCACTGGCACAATATCTATTCTAAAGTATTGAAGACGTTCAGCAACAAGCCACTAATTGGTTATGAACTTATAATCATGAAAGACCCAATATGGCGCTTGATGAAATTACGCCAAAACAGAAATTGGTTCTAGTTGCTTGAGCCCCATTTTTAACTTCAGTTAAAAATGGGGGTACCATATCAAAAAGAAATCTAGTCTCTTGATTTTTGCTTAAATCTCCAACCTATTCTTCTTGTATACTCATTTTGGATAGCTATAAGAAATTTATAATAACTATCATGAAAATATTCACAATAGTTTAAATGAGCATTAAAATTTAACATCATTAACTTTTTAAATATCGGCCAAGTTATATTAACTTGTTTATGCCGCATTAAATAATATGTCATGGGAAGTAACGGAAATAAACGAGTGAGAATGTTTTTTGCGTCTTTACGTACTAACTTTCTATACGACTCTATATTAGTTTTATCCCTATGAATAGCTACCATACCAAGATGTACGTGCTTACCATAAGTTAAGGTCAAGGAACTGAAAACGAAATCATAAGTATAAAATAATCTACTTGGAAATGACTGTTGAGCACTTTTTGTTCGAAAAACACCGTACATTCTAGAGTTATCTGTTGAGGCAGATAGATATTCCTCTAATCGCTCCCCTGCATCGTCATGCACTATGGCATAACTGCCATTGGCTAATTCTACGAACTCCGATTCTTCATAAAACCAACATTCTCCTATTGCAGCAACGGCATCCTCTTGACGCACCAGTGTTTCAATTGCTTTTTTTAAGAAACCATCTTCAAAGTAGTCGTCGCCAGCCAACCAACAAAAATACGGTGTTTTGGCCGCATCTAGAACATATTTAAAGTTATTATAATAAAGGTTAGTTTTTTGCCGAATAGCCGTAATTCTGTGATCGAGAGCAGCATACTTTTGGCAAATATCCCAACTGTTGTCAGACGAACCGTCATCAGATAAAATAATGATGAAGTCAAACCCTGACTGACTTAGAACTGAATCAATAGCACGAGATAATGTTGATTCATTATTATAGATTGGTATGCCAATTGTAAGTAATTTTATATCTGAGTTTTTACATCCCATTGGTATAGCCTTTTAATATGCGAATTCAGAATTTTAATAAATTAGTCTATTCTTAGTTTTAGAGCCGATTAAGTTATCGAAAATCAAATTTACGTAACTTATGCAAAGCTTTTTTTCTTACATCGCCAAAAAGATATGATGCATAGTTAACATCAGAAGCACTTCTAAACATCAAATTGAAAAAATTAGATCCATTGCGATCTTCATTAAACTTCATCCAAGCATCAAGTTTTCTCAGTGACAAAGCTCGTTGCTTGATTAACGATATCATTTTCTCGTCCCCTGCCACAGCGGAGTGCTTAAGAAATGTTAACGTCGCATGAGCCATTTTTTTGTAGGCAGTTACAGTTTTACTCATTCCTGAAGAACGCGTTGTATAGAGGTATAACGGCTTTTTGATAACTAAATAGCGTGCACCAACGAGTAAAGCTTCCATCATGATCATGAAATCTTCACCGTGCCTAAGGTTTTCGGGATAATACACTTCTTTTTGACATAAAAATTCAGCGCGGAAAACTGGTTTCAACAAGCCATAGTCTGCCTCATCGCAAAATGGCCTTGCGCCATTAACAAATTGATATTTATTGATCAAAATTTGTTCTTCTTTTAAATCAAGGCCTAGCTCATTTGGAGTATTTTTATGAACATCAAACCAACAAAAATTTGTGGCTAAAATATCTGCATCACTGTTATTTGCTGTTTCTAGTAGTGTTTCGATATAGTTCGACTCTACTGCGTCATCGGCGTCTAGGATCGCGATCCATGAGCCTTGTGCACATTTAATTCCGGCATTCCTAGCCCTCGCAGGTCCACCATTCTTTGTCAAATCAATAATTTTTATTAAATCAGATTTAGCACCAATTTTTTCAACAACACTTTTTGTATTGTCTGAAGAACAATCATTCACGATAATGATCTCAAAAGGCAAAACAGATTGCTGTAATAAAGACTCTATCGCTCGATGAATAAAAGATTCAGCATTATATGCCGCAATCAAAACTGAAATCTGCTGCATATACTTCTCCTTATTAGAACAACTATTAAATCACAAAGTTCTACCATGATTAAGTCAATAATAGGTTAATAAATAAATTAAAAATACGTAACTATGTTGTTCAAAGTTATTAGGACTTTGGTAATCCAAGTACGAATAAATTCTATGGCTGTTGTAACACATGGTTATGTAATTCAGTATATCTTGTTGGGTGCTAAATCATGTAGCGTAATTACGTCAATGTACTCGCTCTTGTTTTAGACTCCCGAAGTAGCTTTCTTCTGGAGCATTGTCTCAGCAACCTCCTTTTTTACTCATGCTGTCCACAAAACTATGTGACTTGATAAAGCGACGATAAGCTTTACTGGCATATTGTGCGCCTTGATCTAAATGCACGATCAATCCTGCCTTTGGTTGTCGTTGCCATATTACCATGGTTAATGCGCCACACACAAAGCTGGATTTCATTCTTGAATTCATACTCCAACCCATGACTTTGCATGAACATAAAGCAATCACCACCGCTAAATATATTGTCATAAATGTGCTTTTCATGGTCACTATTGGTGGTTGCTTTATATTTCTTTTATCCCGCATCCACACGCATGCTTCTCTCATCAATTGCTATGTTTTCCTGCGACTCACTGGAAAGGTCAGCCATTAAATACTTTTTGAATGCGTCGGGTCACCTTAGGTATTATCACTGGACCTGCCCCTTCAAACTGCGAATTTCAGCTTGCCCAGGTGACAGGGTGCCATTTCCTCGAAAAGCATGACCATCATCACCTTCGTCTTCTTTGAGCCAACGACCGAGTATCTGAGGACTGTGGCCTAAATTCCTAGCGGCTTCTGCTTGACCGTATTTTTGCTCAATCACCAATGCCATGGCATCCAATTTAATTTTTTTGAGTATTTCTTACGTGCTGTCATTATCTATCCCTCGTTAAGACTATTATGTCTTAACGAGGGTGGTCTTAGCTATTCAACCATGTCAACTTAGGCTAGACGTCTTTTACTAGACGCTTAAGATGTAATAAATAGCAAACCGAACACTAAAAGAGGTTCTTAAGCTTTGTGTTGCTAACTTATGAACGACTGCTTCTTGATAAAAAATAGTTAACTGCAAAGATACAGCGGAATATTTCGAATGTAGGAAATTCTTAGTCCTACTGCGAATTTCATCAACCATCCCCTACCTGCTAATAAGGATCATTCAACGGGCAGCTTGCCAACAGACACTTTTGGCACTAACCTGCTCTTTGAAAATTATAGAGTTGGTATTAGCAAACGCTATACTGCAGTATTTGGCTGGCCTTGAAAAACGTCGGTGAATTGAAGTTGGTGACTTAAAATACACTTTGATTTTTGGGAGATTCTTTTTGCTAGTTAACAAATGGTTTTGTTAACTTAAATCTCGTTCATAAGAATGTAGTAAAAGCCGATCATATAAGAACTAAAAAGACATATCCTATGTCACAAATAGCTGAATTATAGTAAAGATATCAATATAATTTGAATCAAGTGGATAAATTCTATTTATCGCTAAATGTATTTTAATATAAAAATAAATCATAGCCTTTTAACTGACATTGAGCAGACAGTTATTGATAATTTTGATTTAGCTGTAGCTCAATAGAAACGAGCACTGACTTTTAAAATGTATTGTAAATAAGGAAAAATTAATTTTTTTTGCTATTCTCTTAACCGTTAAATATTACCCCTTTAAAATAAGGGATTATAGAGCAATCAAATAGAAATTTTTCGATTTACTCTGATTAATGTCAGTTTTAACGTGAGAGGTTATGTGAAACCAACTACCTCGGGTGTTTTAATCTATTCCTCCGAATTTCAAATTATATAGTAGGGTGATAAAATGAAGAATATTATTGTTTTCGGAGCTTCAGATGATTTTGAAAAGTATCATAGAAGGCCGATGCTGAAGTCGCTCAGCGAACTGATGAGTGAACAAAATATTTCTATTCACTATTGTAATCCTCCAAAGTTTCTTTCAAATTTTTTTGCAAAAAAAATTCGAGATAGATACTGTGGGCAAATTAACATCTTTTCTGTATTCACTTTTTTACCAATTAGCATTAGTAGTCGATTGGCGACACTATCCTATTTATTTGTTTATTTACCTATGGCAATACAATTACGATTTCGTGGGATATTGAACAAGGACACATTACTTTGGATTTACTACCCGCATCAATACTTATATATAAAGTATTTCAAGATACCGTTTGTCTATGAACCCTATGACAATTATATTGCAAGCAGGGATTATTTCTTTGTAAGGCATAAAAATTACAGTCATGTAGACGAAGAGTGTATAGCAAACAGCAAATTCAGTATTTTTTGCGGTAAAAAGCTGATGGAGCGGTATTCGGCAAAAAATCTATATTATTTTCCAAGCGCGGTTCATGAAGAATTAATTTCGCAAGCAAAATGCTCAGAGAAAAGAATGAAAAAGGAAACAATTATTGGCTATGTCGGTTCTTTAAATGAGTTTTTAGATGAAAATCTAATAGGAAAAGTCGCAGACGCATTTCCAGATGCATCAGTGATATGTTTAGGACCAGTAGCAAGCGAAGGAATGCGGAAATTGTCGTCTAAACACACAAATGTAAAGTTTCCAGGAAGTGTCCCATATGAGGACATTGGAAAATATATTAACGAGTTTGATGTCGGTATCGTTCCTTATAAAGTCAATGACTACAACAAATATAGAAACCCTTTAAAGGTATATGAATATGCGGCTTTTGGAGTGCCAGCAGTAACTATTGGGTGTGTATTAGATGATGAACAGCTGTGCTTAGCATATGACAGTAAATCAAGCGAAGAATTCATAGACAACATTAAATTGGCGATGAATTTAGGTGATAGTGAACGAGAGGCATTAAAGTCTTTTGCGCGGAATAATACTTGGTCTGTTAGGGCTAAATTTATTCAGGATCTGTTAGTTATTGAACAGGATCAGAAGCAGGAATAAAAGTAGTAAACTAAAGGTACTCATCTGTGGGATGCCACATTTTGACCTGGTCAACCTAAAACGACCACCCCAGTTAAGCTACTTTTTGTAATTCATTGTTTTGTCTTTCAAAGTCATTAGGGCTTTGGTAATCCAAATACGAATGAAGTCTATGGCTGTTGTAGCACATGGTTATGTAATTCAAGATATCTTGTTGGGCACTAAATCGTGTTGGGTAATTGCGCCAATGTACCCGCTCTTGCTTTAGGCTCCCGAAGAAACTTTCTGCTACAGCATTATCCCAACAACACCCTTTTTTACTCATGCTGCCTACAAAACCATGTGTCTTGATAAGGCGACGATAAGCGTCACTGGCGTATTGTACGCCTTGGTCTGAATGCACAATCAATCCTGTTTTTGGTTGTCGTTGCCATATCGCCATTGTTAATGCATCACACACTAAGCTGGCTTTCATTCTTGAACTCATACTCCAACCCACCACTTTGCGTGAATATAAATCAATCACCACCGCCAAATATAACCAACCCCCTGATGTCCAAACATAAGTGATATCTTGTACATAAGCTTGGTCAGGCTTTTGTGCTACAAAGTCTTGCTTAAGTACATTGTCATAAATAGGCTTTTTATGGTCACTGTTGGTGGTGACTTTATATTTCTTTTTATACCGTACCCACACGCTCGCTTCTTTCATCAATTGGGCTGTTTTTCTGCGACTCACTGGAAAGCTCAGCGTATTCAATACTTTTTGAATGCGTCGTTCTCCATAGGTGTTGTCACTGAATTTGGCGATATCTATTACCCATTCCAACATCTCTTGATGCGTTAAGTCGTCAGGTTTATCCATTTGACGCTTCTGGTAACTGTAATAGTTGTGACTTTGTACACCCAGTAATCTGCACATTAAGCGCACAGGCCAGGTCTTCTTATATCGGGTAATAAACGAGTATTTCACTTCGTTTCTTTGGCAAAGAGTCGAGTAGCAAAGTGGAGCCTCCCCACAATGCTCTCCCAGAACCGTACGTGATACTCTCATGTCATACGGCTCCTATTATTCAACCGCTGGCAATAATCCCAACTGCCAATGAAACAACCAGTTTGGCTCTCGTTCTGAGAGTCCACTTAGCCATTTCTTTGCTTTTGAGGTACTGCCTTTGAAACGCTTATATTTCCTGACAACCCATCTAACGAGCAGTGTATTAAAGTGAGCCAACACCCGTTTTAATGCACTGGGATAAAACTCACCAAAATAATTCCACCACCCGCGCAGTGATGAGTTGACTTTACTTGCAATGTCACTCAGTTCAGCATTCGTCCATCTCGTGGGTTTCCACTCTCGCATACGTTTATGTATACTTTTGGCCGATGCACGACTGACTGCCGGACTGAAGCTATTGAAGTATTTACCCTGCCTACTCTTGGCCAATCGACCTCTGAAAACAAACCCTAAAAACTCAAATTGAATATTGCTGTACTTACCTCTACGGTTCGCATCGCGACAATAAACAATTTTGGTTTTTGTGGGGTGCAGTTCCAAATGACAATTGAGAAAACGTTCACCTATTGCCTGTTGTAGCACAATAGCTTCGCGCTCCGAGCGGCAATGCATTAGCCCACCATCAGCATAGCGGATAAAGGGCACATCGGGATAATAGCTTTTCATCCAATGATCAAATGTATAATGCATATAGAGATTAAACAGCAAAGGGCTGATCACGCCTCCTTGCGGTGTTCCTTTATCCCTTGCAACAGTTTGACCATTTGTCATTAACATTGGTGCTTTGAGCCAGCGTTCAATATATAGGAGCGTCCATCGACAATTTGGTAAGCGTATGGCAACTACATCTACTTTTTCAGCCTAGGTTTGTCATTCTATTCTTTTAGTCGTTTCAAAAGGATAGCTGTTGATGAAAGAGTTGAGTCAAAACAAACCACGCCGCACGTTCACGCCTGAATTTAAACTCGATATTGTCAAACAGGCCAATTCAAATCAATTTTCAATTTCTACTATTTCCCGCAAGTATGACTTGAACGCAAATCAAGTGTTTCGTTGGTGCCATGAAGTGAAGCAGAAAAAAGTAAGGTGGGTGCGCATTGTCGCAGGTGAACAAGCGTTGTCGAAGTTACCTGCACCAACGCCCACATTTTTGCCTATTTCAGTGAGTCGACAGACAGTTACTCACCAAAGCATACCGGCAACATCGCCAATACTCACATTCGAACTAGCCAATGGACATCGCGTGCAATTATACCAAGATAACCCTGAACTTCTTAAGCAGTTAGTGGCGGTGATGTTGTGATCACCTTATCGCATGATTTGCAGGTGTGGCTGTGCGCGGGGCACACTGATATGCGCAAGGGCTTTGATGGTTTGTCGGCGTTAGTGCAGCATGTGCTAAAAAGAGATCCGTTTTGCGGGCACGTCTTCGTGTTTCGAGGTCGCCGTGGAGATAGGCTCAAGTTGCTGTGGTGGGATGGTCAAGGCTTGTGTTTGTATTACAAACGATTAGAGCAAGGCCGGTTTATTTGGCCGAGCGCAAACGATGGGGCTGTACACTTAACACAGTCAGAATTAGCGCTATTGTTGGAAGGTTTAGACTGGCGGCCGCCGGCGCGAAGACCGCGTCCGGAGCACGCAGCTTAACTCGGCTAAAGGGATGTAAATACAGTACGAAAAGTGTTGAACATACGCATATAATCAATGAGTTAGTGTTGTTTTTATAGTATAATGCAGACCATGAAAATGACCAATTCTTTGATGCCAAATGACCCTAAAATCTTGCAAAAGATGCTGGCTCACATGCAGGCAAAACTCGATTCGCAAGAGGTCTTGATTGCGACCTTGCGCCATCAATTAGCGGTATTGAAACGCAGTCGTTTTGGTCGCTCTTCTGAGCAAATGGATAAGCAAATTCATCAGCTTGAATTGCAACTCGAAGAATTAGAAATACACGCGGCCGATATGCCCGAGCTTGACCTGTGTGAGCCAACTGAAAAAGCCACACCTAGTCGGCGCAAGCAGTTACCTAAACACCTGCCTCGTGAAGAAATCCATGTTGAAGCGCTCCATGCCTGCCCTGATTGCCAGGGTGAATTAACCCATGTGGGTGAGGATGTCTCTGAAATCTTAGATGTGGTGCCCGCATCATACCGTGTGCTTAAAATAGTCCGTCCTAAGTTTAGCTGCCCTTGCTGCCAAAAGATGGTGCAAGGCGAAGCGCCACAGCGTGTTATCCCCAAAGGGTTTGCCAGTGCAGCGTTGATTAGTCAAGTGCTGTTAGATAAATACCTAGACCATCAACCCTTATATCGCCAATCGCAGAAGATGGAGCGTGAAGACATTGATATCGAACGCTCAACACTCTGTGATTGGGTAGGTAAAAGTAGCTACTTGTTAACCCCTTTGGCCGATGCCATTGGCAAATACGTGAAACAAGCCAAGCATATTCATGGCGATGACACGACTGCACCCACGTTATCGCCGGGTAAAGGGCGCACACAAATAGGACGGTATTGGACTTATGTACGCGATGGTCGGCCTTGGGGCGAAGAAGCACCACCTGCGGTATGGCTACAATACAGCGAAGATAGAAAAAGCGTGCATCCAAGTGCTCATCTCAAGGATTTTACCGGCAGTATGCAAGCGGATGCTTATGCTGGTTATAACGATTTATACCGCCAACACGTCACGTTCGTCGCATGCTGGGCGCATGCCAGGCGCAAATTCGTTGAGATAACCGAATCTGGTCCTTCGCCAATCGCTGATAACGCTATCGCGTTTATCCAATCTTTATATGCGATTGAAAAAAGCATCAAAGGTAAGCCGCCAGATATACGCCAACAAATACGAACACAACAATCCTTGCCGATACTCAATACGCTTTATGAATGGTTGCAAACGACCTTGCATACCTTGTCGAAAGGCTCGGCGATATCCAAAGCCGTCAACTACACATTGAAGCAGTGGGAAGGACTCAATGCGTACGTGCATGATGGTCATGCGGCCATCGACAACAACTCGGCGGAGCGTTCACTTAGGCCGATTGCGCTTGGACGCAAGAACTACCTGTTTGCAGGCTCAGCAGCGGGTGGAGAGCGTGCGGCCGTGCTGTATTCAATCATCAGCACCGCCAATCTAAATGGCATTAACCCTAGGAAATATCTAACGGCGGTATTAAAACGGATTGGTCAGCATCCCATCAATAAGATTGATGAGTTGTTGCCATGGAATATTGACCTAAACATCACCTCAGAAACTGACGCCCTCTAAAACTAGTGTCCACTTAAAAATAAGTGGACACTAAAAATAAGACTCAGCAATATGTAACGGGCGTACGCTTACACAATTTGTATGATGCCGAACAGCTTTTAACCGAGTGGTCAAGAATATTGTCGCTTAATAAGCGTTTCATGCATATGGTGGGTCTTCTGGCGGTAGCAATGCTATTAGCCTTATTAAACTCTATTACATGGAGTGGTCGCGGCTTTTCTTATATGAAAAATATATAGGAAAGTTGAATGCTAAATATAGGGTTTGTAGACTCGTTACTGTGTCAATTTTTAGGGTGTCGATGTTTTTCATTTTACTAAACAGGATTGAACTTAGAACCGCTTATGCCAGACTTTGTGGAAGATTCGATTATTTAATAGGCCGTCGTCGCTAGGTTTTATTGGTTAAATTTATTTAGGAATTACAATTGAACAGTAATGCCTAAATAGAACACCCTTACCAAGCTTCCCCATATTTAGCTAACATATTTTGTATGCATATATCGTTTTTCCCACCATATACGTTGGCCCCAGCTAGCCCTGTATCATTCGTTCCTAACCAGTTTACAAAGTTAAAGCTATATCCACTCCATTTAGTTGGAACACCATTTAAACGTGACATCCAAAAAAACCATATATCATCTGCATTTTTGCAAAGCGATATAAATGTTTCTTCATTTAGTACCTCTGGCGAAAATGTATTCGGAGGATAAACAATACCACCGATACCGGTACCCATTAGATGATTAGAAGTGCTAGTTTCATAACATTGATTCCATTCGGCATAACTAGTAACTTTATTGTCCTTATCAAACGTTAGTTCATGAGTACGATGGGCAATAATAACATGAGTGCTTGAAATATTTTCGATTAAACGACCTAACCATTTTTTAGGGTAATATACATCGTCATCCGCTGTCACAATATAGCTAGATGGGTATAGCTTTAGCGAAGGTATTAATTTCTTGTATGAACCAATGTCCTTACATGTCTTGATTTCAAAAATATCATGACGCTCAGACATCTGCTTGATTGCTTTTGGCAATAAATGTATATCATCATCAGCTATCCATAGAATTATTTTATCTGCTATGATTTCTTGACGTAAAAGCCCTTTTATCGTCAAATCTAATTTTCCAAATCTTGGTGGAAAACTGGTTAAGGATACTATTAGTGAACTGGATAAAACATGAGATTTGCCTCCTACTTTAATTGGTGCAAACCGCATCATTAATTCATGCATTGTCGATTCAAATTGCCAGTATTTTCGCTTTAATCTAGAAAACATATTTTTCCTTTTTTACACCAACTTTGAATTGCTTACCCATATAAGAGTGAAAGGTAACCGTGCATTATTTTTTAATTTAATAATTAGCCCCTATTTTGAGCGACTTTGTGTTACTTGCAGCAAAATAGCTAGAAAATCTTTTCTAAACAGACTTAATGACAATAACAAGTTAAACAATAAAGACACAGCGACCACAACTAATTCATTTCGCCAAATTATAATATTATCAAGGTAAGGCAAATTTATAACACAATAATAAAAAAATAAATTTCCGACATACAGCAAGCCAAATTTAATCCAAAATTTATTTAAGGTAAATACCAGTGCATTAAATGCATATATACATAAACTAAGCGCTATAAAGAAATCTGTCGCTACCTTTATATAAACAAAATTTGTACTTGTTATTTCTGCAAACGCAAATATCCCGCCAATAGCACAAACTAGGACAACAAGAGAAATTATGTCGAATACAAAAAGAGATTTGACTTTACCCATTGACATTAGCGCCTTACCAAAACAAATAGATAGTGGTGACACTAACAATAAATACGAAAAAACTTTAAAAATATAGGTATAGGCTAACCAATTTTCTCCAAATATAACAAAAACAATAGTTGTGGACATACCATGTAAGACAGTAAACATAATTAGTCCTAATGAGCCCATTAACAAACATACTGTCTCAAATTGTTTATTAAAGTGGTTTGTATTGTCTTTTAACTTAGCCAGCGCAGCGATTAAAGGAGTGAGTATAGGTTGAACTAATAAAGATACAGGTAAACTCGTATAATATTTCATAATTTGGTATGACCCAACAAACGCAGCACCAATAAATTTCGCTGCGAACCCGGTATCAATATTTCCTCTTATTTGTCCTATCACTGCACTTTTTAATATCCACTTTGAAAAATTCCATTGATTTCTTGCGTTTATGAGAGTGAATATTGGCCTTTGATACGCAAAATAGTATGAAAATATCAAATATGAAATGGTAGATGCTAGGTGCCCAACTATGAGAGCTCGATAATCCCTAAAAACAAATGCGGCAATTATTGTACCCAAAACTGATGTGATTTTTTGAGAAATACTGATCTTAAAGGGTATGCCATACTCCATATTTCGGCCCATAAGTAGGATTTTAGGACTTCCTAATCCGGCAATTACCATACCTAATGCTAATAGTGGCAGGCTTATGGTTAAACTGGGCATCTCGAAAAAAGCACTAAAAACAGGTGTAAATAAAATGAGTGAAGCAGAAATGAGGGTTTTGATTAAAAGGCTTAAGGTCCACGCTGTATTAACGTCACTGTCTACTAAATCTTTCTTTTGAATAATGTAATTTGATGGTCCCAAATCACTTAATGATTCAGTTACATTGATTATCATTAATGTAATCGCAATAAGGCCAAAATCTTCAGGTAAGAGTAACCTTACTAGTATCAGTGTACTCAACATACCAACTAATTTGTTACCTGATTTATTTAAAACTGATAAAAATGAACCATATAAAAATCGTTTTGTTACGCCTGTCATTTCAAACCTATTTTCTGTAAGCGAGTCGTTAAAGTTTCAACACGATTTTTCCACGTGTTTAGAATTGCAAATTCAACTAGTTAAAACTTAGAGACCTCTTGTATTCCGTTCAATATATTACTGACCTGCAAGACGAAGTTTTCTCTATTCTCTGCCACTAGAATTAGTTTTAATGTGTTATCGACCTAAAATACAATTATGCACTACTGATGGCGCATATTGAAAACTATATTCATATAATTTCAATGGGGTTCTGTAGAGATTAAAGTCGAGTTTTTTGTACGGACAAATGCCAACATTAAATCTTAATATCTGCGCAGGAAGGCTGTCATAGAATACTAAAATAAGTCAAAAATGGTCGCCAGCTCAACCTTTAGTTGTTGGGTTGATAAGACATCGGATACCAGCCAATGAAGACACCGCTGTAACACACTAACAATCAAGTTTGTTAATGTCATAACAATAAAAACTCTACAGAAAAACTTGACCATTACAGCTTGTAACCTTAAAACTTAAGAGCAGTGGTATTCATTTTATTTCTTATCCACATACTGCGACACCTCCAGCACTTATATCAACCCCAAACGTTTATAATCCCTTCTTGCCTGCACTACATCACTCGCAATAACAAATTTAATATTTTGAAATAGATCCTATTAAGAAAGGTTAAAGATTTACACCTCTCAGCTTTTAAAAGGATGTCAATTCTAGGATTTTGGAACGTTTTCTCATAGTTCGCCAGCACTTTAAAATCCTCGTAAACAAACGGGAATAATTCTTTTAATTGCATTTCTCGCTCTTCTTTTCTTAACGTTAAATTACAAGCTTGCTGAGAAATGCCACCTCCTTCATATATAGAAACTATTTCGTCAATATATTGAATTTTTGCTCCGTGAATAAAGATAGCTTTAAGCATAAAATCCCAATCAGATACAATCTTTAAGCTCTCATCGTAGTATCCAACAATCTCAAATAAAGATTTTTTAATAAAAGTAGCTTGGTGTCTCAGTGAAGATTCAAAAAAATAACTTAAGCTTACCCTTTTAGGTATAGCCCATAGGCTTCCATCAGCTTTTAATTCGTTGCCATAATAGATTTCTGAGTTACCATCAATTTGCTCACTAACATTTTTTATTACGTCTTTTTTAAAGAAGCAATCCCCACTATTCAAAAATAAAAGATAATCCCCTGTTGCATGAACAATCCCTTTGTTCATAGCATTATAAATACCGGTATCCGGTTCGCTTACCCAATACTGAATGTTTTTATTGTGTTCTTCTATAACCTCTAAACTTCCGTCATTACTTCCACCGTCAATAACGACAAATTCAAAATTTACACAGGTTTGTTGAATGACAGATTCAATGGTTTTTTTCAATCCTGAAAAATTATTAAAGTTAATTGTGATAATGGAGATTTTCTTAGCTAAAATCCCTTCTGCCCTAGTTGGTATCGTTAACATGCTGCTCAATGAATGTATAATATTTAACGATTTTATAGCATGTTTTTATCGAAGTTTTAAGTACTTGAAGCAATTCTGAGGTCTAGGCATACTTTGTAAGTTTTTTGGGGTTGGGAAGAACCAATAATATGCGCAATAGCCATATCCCAGCGGGCAGAGAGTTGTAGTGGTCAAGTAACTGTATAAATGGTGAATCACACTTTTAGGTAATATAATTATTTGACTGAAAACCGAATATGATTACTGTATGCCATATATGTTGCTCCATCTTCAACTTCCACTTTTACTCTGCTGCGTAAGTAGCAACTTTGACCATCTTTACCTTCTCTGTTAATTGGGATTAGTGCTTGAGCCGTGTTTTCAAATGCCGCCACTCTAATTACTCCAAGTAATTCAGGCTCACCCGTTACACAATTGGTAATCAATTCAATACCCAACGGTAATCCAATGTAATCTAGTTCTCGATGCAGCTCTACTTGAATCAAAGCTATGCTGCCTGCGTCAACGTTTGCAGCTTCTCCCGGTGAAAGTCTAAGCTGTTTTTCAGATATTTCAGCGACTAATTTAAACTGAGATAAAAATTTTCCATGGCTAGCCCAAAAAGTTCCGTTGGTTAGGGCAGTCATCAGGCCCTTATACGTTTTTTCAGGTGCTGAAACATGAATTCTTGAAAAGCCACAAGGTGGGTAATCTATGTTTTCGTTATGGTAATCTGAGGATGCAATGGCCCCCCATGGGTTATACCCTTCATCTAATAATTGGTCTAGCGTTGAACCAACAACTGCGACAGAGGGATCCCATCTGTCAATAGTTTTAAAGAGGTCTTGATAACTCCCTATATTTTCAGATTTTTGATGCCCAGGAGCACCACTTAAACCAATCAAGACATTGCTTTTGTGACTCCAATTTAGAAAATCCTCCTTATTTTCTTTTTCCTGATTATCTTTTCTAGATGGATGATTATATATCGCCACCACATTCTCTTTTTCAGAATTGAAAGTATCCAGTAACTCAAACAACTTGGTATCATCAAGCTTTTGATTTTGGTCATCAATTCTATCTCTAAGCTCTGAAAAAGCCTTTGATTCATTGAAAGGCGTAAACAAAACACTTACGTGTTCTCGTCCTTTATAAGACGGCGGATTCAGCTCAGCCCCACTTAAAACCAATATATTAGGATGTAATAAACGCGTCAATTTAATTTCGTCTAGCTGTTTTTTAGAAAGTGAACGCTTAGAATCGGTGTGGTCAGTTATAGCAATAGCATCACAACCATTATCAAAACCCAATTTAACCAATTCATCCACACCCAACTTACCGTCTGAAAATTTGGTGTGTGTGTGATGATCAAATATGATGTTTACGTCATTTTCTGCCCAAATTATATGCTTGACCTGAACAGTTGATAAGTTAATAAATGAATACAGACTTATTAAAGTGCCGACTCCAACAAGTAGTATTATTGCCAACACTGTTTTGCTTAAAATAAGTGTCGATTTTTTAGCTATACTAGGTTTTTCAAGATTGTGACTAACAATTATTGGCTTTAGGATGGGCGGGTTATTATTGTTAAATAAATTTTGCGCCAATAAAATAATTGAACTAAGTCCAACTATGGCCACTAAGTAAACAGCACCCCACCTTAGCATTAGTTCTGATTCTGGTAATAATACAGAACGACTTGGCCCTAACAAAAAATCTACACCAGAAAAGGTGTAACCATATTTTTGAAAAGAGTCAACCAAACCATTTTTTAGCAACAACCAACTAAAAGGTACACTTATTATTAGTAAGACCAAAGAAATAAACACCCACTTAAATCGTTTTGTGTTTATTGCATGAATATTCAAGGTCACACTGAATGCGATGATTATGAGTAAAGCATACAGATACCCTCCTCCTCCTAGTCCCCAAGTACCATCTCTGGCGATGAGTTCATTTAAGTTATCCGTCGATGAAAAATCGAAGCTAATCAACTTACACACGAATAACCAAGGCAATATAAAACAAATACTTTTAGTAAAATCAATTATTCGGTCGCTGCTTTTAGTGTCTGAAGATAACTTTAATGAATACGAAAAAGATAACATTAAAGTTAAAAAATATAATATCGGTCCTGTCAATGCTGCAAATCGAATATAAGGTTCAATTATTTGACTCGCGTTCCTTACACTCTGTTCACCCAAAAACGTCACTATTTGATATCCAAATTCGCCTAGAATACGAAGGCCCGTCAATTGATATGTAATATTTGATGAGCCATTAATGTCAGCAATACTTTCTCTAGTTACTGCCATTTTTAACAGTAACAACGCCGCCATACTGATATAGACACAAAACAAAGGCAGTCTAATGTTCGAAATATTTTTTGTACTATGACCTAGGGCTATCCAGACGATGCCAGCGATAGTGACAAAAACAGCTAAAAAAAGAAAAATAAATTCAATGACCGTCCCACTGTTATTATAAAGTTCAACAATATTGTAGGGTAGGTTGGGTAAACTCATAAATAAGGCTTGGGCAGTTACTGCCGCAAATAAATAAAACAAGAATAGTCTTACACGAGGAGCTTTTATTAATAACAAGGCTGAATCAGAAAGATTATGGCCATCAGTTTTAAGCGTCGAATCAATCTCATCCTTATGTAACCACTTCCAAATTAAATAGGCAGCTAATAAAACGACAATATTCTCGGTAATATCGGGAGTCACCCCTTTTATGTCTCTTTGCACAACTTCTAAGGTAAATACGATGAGCGATAGAATAATCGTAGCTTGGCTATGTTTAATTTTTTCTCGGCTGGAGAGATAAAAAAATAAACAATAGAACAGCGATTTTTCTAACATAGCAAATATATTGACCAGTGTATTTCCACTTAAAGCAGGCTTAAATGGAATCCAGTTAAAAGCGACACTTCCCCTGTATTCAAAAGTATTTAACGCATTGAATATGATCAAGGCAGTGACACAATATAGCAGTGTTTTAGTAGTGACCGAATTTTTCAATATTCCGGATGCAAATAAGGCGATAACAGCTCCAATAATCGTATTGTTGTTTATACCGCTGTCAACAATAAATAACTGTGAAGATATGACAGCAAACAATAGAAATAATGCTTTTAGTGGCCCATTGGTATCACGAAGGTAAAATTGCCATAGTGTTAAAGGAATAAAATAGAAAAGAGTGTGGCTCAGTACTTCTATCGTGCTTAGCCCTTGGCTGGTCATCACTGCTTTCAAGTTATTCTTAATTGTATCCATATCAAAAGTAGGTATAAATGGCTGCAAATCAATAATTATGAAACAGGCTACGACAATCAAAGGTAGGTTTCGATTCCAACCACCGACGATATTAATACTCTTAAAAACGTTGCCCGAAGTTGCAAATATCATTATACCGAAAAAACTACCGACAAGATTCCACATTGCATCACCACCATATGGAATGCGCTCAGGGGTCCATATTTGGCAGAATTGAATAAAATAGGCATACACAAACGTTAAGGCTAGTAAGCCTAAAATAGTTTTAAGTGAACGATCATTTAAAACGTACAGCAATGCCATACCAAAAGGTATAAAAAGGAAAATATTAGCAATGGCATCGCTGATCCCGCTTTTCCAAAATCTAAAATCAGTCAATTTTTCGACTTGAACTGAAAAGTCAGGAGGGGCTTGAAACTCTAGAGGATATAAAGATCCGTAGGCTATTAGTATCATTATTATCAACAAAAATCGCATAAGATCACTTTCTAAATAAACTGTACTTTAAACTTACTGACACTTTTAGTAGTGTACTACTGCCAATAAGTGGATTTTTTTTTAATATAAACAACTTTTGAAAGTTGAGAAAAAACGCGTCGTCTGTAATGACCAAGGGCAATTACCTTGATAGGGTTGTTAATTTTGGGTCGCTACTATTGTTTGCCTTTGTCTGGTTCTGATTTTATAAAGCATAAAGGTAGCAAATAGGACCATAAATAATGGAAAAGGCCATTTTAACCAGTACACTAAAATTTCGAAGTAATATTTTTTGGTTATAAAGTGTTGCACGCCATTCCAAACCTTAAAGTCTTGTTGATACATGCTTTTGAAAAATTCAAAATCACTCATTGGATAACCTGCATCCAGATAAAGCTTAGCTATTTCAGTACTCTTAGCAGCAATTTCATTCGAAGAATAAGGTACAACAACACCAAAATCAGCGTCTAAAATATACTGTTCTCCTTTGTCAAAAGACGCCACCACAACTACATGGCCAGGAAAGGTGAGAATTTTATTATTAATTTTTTGTTGATTTAATAATTGTGAAATTACCATAGAAGCATCACCACAAAGGCCTATACCCCTTTCTAAGCTCCTATGGTAGTTCGCATAGTGATATCTTTCGTATTCAGGAATACCTGAAAATACACCCATAAAGTATAAAAAGTAATTTTCCCAGATGGGAATAAGTTGATTAAACTGTTGTGCAGGAAAATCTAACCATTCAACATGCGATATTCCCCGCGCTACAACATGGGTGACCCTTGATGCATAGTGAATATCACTTTCATCTGTATGTCTTATTAATTCGAGCATAGTAGCATCAAAGTTAGCGGGTTGATCCTGGGTAAATCTCAAATATTGATCGCTAAAATCGTCGACTCGAATATTTCTGTTTAAGCCATACAAATTGATCATTAGCAGAAAACATCCTGCTAAAAGCGTAATGAAATAAAAAATGATTTTATACCGCACTTAAAACCTCTTTTTACTTATAAGATAAAAATTAATTAGCTTCAAAAAAATTCAATGACAATATGATTTGCTTCAAGTTTTTTCATTCAGACTCTAACAATACTGACACAAAAAACCTCGCTTACACGAAGAGTTTATTTGCTCTTAAGACTAATGCTTTCCAGTCAAGATTTTGAATGACATGCTCTCTTCCCTTAATTCCCATGTCTGATAATTTTTGCTCATCAGACAACATGTTAACCACAGCAACAGATATATTCTTAGATTCAGTTGCATCGATAATGAAACCAGTTTGCCCATCAACTAACGTTTCCTTGGTGCCACCGGAGTCTCCCGCAATAACAGGTTTACCACAAGATTGAGCTTCAACCAGTACCATACCAAAACCTTCAATATCATTACCTATAGTGCGGTTAGGTAAAATAAATAAGTCACATTGCTGATAACAATGAATCATCTCATCGTCGCTAATTTCCGCCATAAATTGCACATTATCTTGTACATCTAAATCTATGGCTAGTTTATGCAGCATTTCCCG
>Ga0163215_100832_pt1 | contig 32415 bp, 23 predicted proteins | sample SynspAceP_FD_185934 | JGI IMG/M metagenome (GOLD analysis project Ga0163215, IMG submission 185934) | Saline lake microbial communities from Ace Lake in Antarctica - Synechococcus sp. Ace-P (Hybrid Assembly) | ecosystem: Environmental > Aquatic > Non-marine Saline and Alkaline > Saline | place...
TCAGGAATATGCATTTTGCGGTATTTACCTACCATACCTTGCTGCCGGTCAAAGACTACGGCGGTATTGTGATACAAACCCGAACCGCGTTTTTCAAATAACGAGGTGATCAACACAATATTTAATTTAGCGGCCAATGCGGCGAAATAGTCAGTGGCAGGGCCAGGAATAGGCTCGGCTAAATCGAAAAAGTCGGTGTTTTCTTGCTGGCAAAAATACAAGGTGCTATGCAGTTCTTGCAACATAACAAGCTCACAGCCTTGTTTGGCTAGGGCGGTGACTTGCTCGGCGCTGCGTTGCCAGCTCAGTTGTTTGTCGTTATTGGCGACTTTTTGTTGCACTAAACCAACACGTAAGGTGGTTTTTGGGCTAGCTTGTCTGCTCATAATTGGCTTACTCCCTCATTTAAACGATGCACGATGTCGGCTTTTAAGGTGTTTTCAGGCACTTGCATACTGATGCAATGCAAGCTGCCAAACTGCTGCACCAGAGGCAAACAATTAATGGCTACGATTTTAAAGTCTGGATAGGCTTGCTGCATGATAGTCATAGCCAGCTCGTCTTCAGGCTGCTGGTAAATGGGACACAAAACATGCTGATTCGAAATTAAATAATTGGCATAGGAGGCTGGCAGTCTGTCGCCTTCGGCGTTGTAGATTTCTGGCAAGGGCAATTCAAATACCTGATGCTCAGGCAAGGCGGCCTTACATTCAGCAACCAAGGCTGCTAAACCTACAAAATGTACATCATTAGGGCAGTTAAAAGCTGACTGAACTACTATGCCTTGGCCAAGGGTAAAACGCACCAAAGTATCAATATGACCGTCGGTATCATCACCTTCTAAATGACCATGTTCAAAAATGCTGACTTTACTTGCGCCAAGTGCCTTCTTAAAAATCTCGGTATAACGCTCAAATGATAAGTCGCCATTACGTTTAGGATTACTTAAACAAAACTGGGTTGATAACAAATGGCCAGACTCGTCGATTTCAAGTGCCCCGCCTTCTGCCACCAAATCAATGGAGATTAAGGGTAATTGACATAAGGTAGCGAGGGTAGCGCGATTAACTTCATTGTCTTTTCGGGCATCAAACTTTTCGCCCCAGCCATTAAACGTAAATTCAATAGGCTGCAGCCCTTGCTCACTTTGACACGTTAGAAAACCGTAGTCGCGGACCCAGGTATCATTGTACTGAGTAGGCACTAATAGTACCTTAGCGTCTGCTGGCAACATGGCTTTGCAGTGAGTAACTTCCTTGGCTTTAATCAATAAAAGCACAGGTGTATTGGCGGCGTTTAAGGCCTGTATGATATCAAGGTAAACCTGACGAACATCATCTAGCCAATGATGCCAATCGGTATCTAGATCAGGCCATGCAAAAATAACGGCTTCTTGTTTTGCCCATTCTGGTAACAATTGCATTGAAGGTGTCATTCAGTCTTAATCCATCCTAATTTAATCTTGAGCATTATTATAAAGTGCGACTTGGGCTGAAAAATTCAAGCCCGTATTGAAGCTTAATCTTTATTATTCAAATAAATACGCTAGCGAGAAAAACACACTGCGAGGTTCACCAACAAAATAACGATAATTTCCAAAGGCAATATCGGCGCGTTCAGCATAATCCTTATCAGTGATATTGAGTAAACGCAGGCTCGCTTTAAGCTTGTCGCTTAAGTACGTAGTGGCGCGCAGGTTGACAAGTTGATGTCCGTCATACGTCGCGGTATTCTCTGGGTCTAGGTAATATCTTCCCATAGTTAACCACTCTAATTCCACTTGAGTTTTAGCAGATTGCCAACCGATTTGCGCGCTGCCCATTTGTTTAGGGGCAGTATCAATATCATTACCTGCAATATCTTGGCGGCTAATGGTTAAGGCTGACTCATAACGATGTTTAGCATAGGTACCTGCGCCAGCAATATACCAGTTAGGGTCGAATTCATGGCGCACAGTCACTTCAATGCCACGATGAGAGGTACTGCCATTGTTGATAATCTGTCGCTCGGTATCTTGTAATATGACTTGGTCTTTTTCTAAATAAAATGCTCTTAGGTCCAAATAGCTAGCGGTATTGCTAAAGCGGCTACCTAGCTCGAGTGATTGGCTTTTTTCAACCTCTAATTTGGCCGTACTTTGCTGATCTTGTAAGCGAAATAGTTCACTGGTCTGTGGCACACGGTGGCCTTGTGCCCACTGACTGTAAAGGCTGATACTCTCACTGAGTTGGTGCTGTATGGCTAATTTTTGTGACCAATTATTATAACTTAATGCTTCATCGGCAGGGCGAATAAAACGACATTTTACCGCTGCGTCTGCACAGGCGCTGCCTGCCATTAATCGGTTGTCATAATCCAGTTCGGTGCGCTCATATCGCAGCCCCGCCACTATTTGAGTTGCCGTTTGTAATTGCCAGTTGAGTTCGACATAGGGTGAATAAACTTGGCTCGTGACATTATAGTCATAGTGCATGCCCTGCGGTATCGTGGCTGAGAAAGGTTCGGCTTGATATTCAGATAACTTGCCCCAAGTTTGGTCCCAATCAAAACCGCTTAATACACTTAACTCGGCAAACCGTTGGATAAACTGGCTTTGTATGCCAACACTATTATGTGAGTTTTCTTCTAATGCTTGCCAGGGTAAATAGTGTTGTAAAAAAGCCATTTGGTTGGCACGTACGTAGGGCGTAATATTAAATTGGGTATCTGTGTCAACTTCATAGCTCCAGCGGCTATATGCTCTTAAAGAACGGGCATTCCTAAACGCTTCTGGATTGTCATTTATACGCCGTAAAATTGGATCTTTATACACCTCAAAGCCTTCGACAAACCCCGCGGTTTGTTGGTTTAAATTACTTAAGGCAAGGGCCGATTTAACTGACCATTGCTGGAATTGACTTTGTTGAATGATATTGAGTTTTTGTTGGTCATAACCACTGTCGTTTTGATAACCGCCGTCGCTGGTGGCATTGCCATAGACTAACCAAGCCTGATTATCATTTTGTGAACCCACCCGAAATTTACCGCGATAGTATTCATGGGGTCCGGTTTCAAGGGAGATTACATTAGCGCTTGCTTGCATGGCGTCGGGGCTAAGAACGTTAATAACACCGTGTACTGCGTTGCTACCATATAAAGCACTATTTGAACCCAGTACTACTTCAATCTGTGCGGCTTGTTCACTATTAACGTCAAATAGTTGATTAGTATTGCAAAAGCCGGGGGCACGCAAAGCAATGCCATCTTCAGCCATAAAAAAAGCACCGCATGCGCCCGCGCCGGTTAACACTGGGGAGCGTAATGCGGTGAGGTGTTCTTGGCCGTTGCCGCGGCTGATCCACGCACCTGCTACTCTCGCCAGTGCTTGCTGAATATGCTGCGGCTCTAACAAAGCTAACTCTGTTTCATCCAACCAAGCGATATTGCTACTTAGTTGGCTGAGCGTTTGGCTTTGCCGATTGGCAGTGACAGTGATGATGTCAATGTCTTGGGTATTGGCTGAAACTGGGCTCAGTAAGCCAATACAGCTAACGATTATCGACAATTGCTTGATTTTCATGTGTTTTAATACTGAGAGTGACAAAAATGGGATCATACACAAGCTCAGCTCTTTACCCAATGCTCAGATCAAAATAAGTCGTGATCCACCAAAATCTGCTTAATGGCCCTTAACCGTCGGCCGCAAATCAGATATTGAGCTCAATATATCGCTCGTTTTAAAGACCAGTTTGAACTATCAAAGCCTCAGAACAGATTAAATGCTTCTATTCCACTTGCCTAACTGTCTGTTTTTTAATCATTTAAGTTTGTCTTATATCTGTAACTTATTGTTTTACAATAATTTTACCCAGATTAAACAATAAAAATACAGAAACATGGAAACATTTGCGTCATAAATAGGCTACGGCTCTGGTCATAAATAGGGGTCGTATGAGGTGAGTTTAAGTAAAATAACGGGAGAAGCGACAATGAAAAAACTGATATTTGGCGTATTTGCCTTAAGTGCTTTTACAGCTCATGCCGGCATGAAGTCGGCGGCTAATTACAAATTTGCTGGAGAAATTGCCTATGCCGATTTTTGTAAAGCCGTGGTGACTGATGACCTAAGCTTACTTAAGCGCAGCATTCGCAGTAAAGTAGGAGAGGTGGCTCATTCAAGCAAAGATGTATTACGAAAACTGGTCGCTGTTGATGGTATGAAGTGTAACAACACAGATTTGTTAGAGTTTTCTAAGCAACGTGAGGCAAAAGATGTTCAAGCTTATCTTAGCGAGGTCTTGTAGTTGTATTAAGCCTGCTAACAAAAATAGCCTGCCTTGCAGGCTGTTTTTATTAATTTTGAGGCGCTTGGCTTAAACAGGCGGGTAAAATTATCTTATTGTAAATCAGTGCGTAGGCGTATTGCTCTTGACGCACACTGAGCTCGCTGCGGTGCAGAATTTCATCACCACTATTTTTCATAAACAGCAAACCACATTTTTCTTCTAGCATTGCTAGCTCATTATGTTCTACATCAACGCCCGGTATTGAGGTGCCTTTATTGCGCAATGCCAACAAGCGAAAATCTAGTGCCTGAATGGCAAGTTCTGCGTCTGCTTTGGCCTCACCTTTTATTTGTTGCTGACGGTTTCCTAGCGACTGTGCAGCGGGTACTTGATAGGCAGTTTCTGACTGACTTGGTGGCTCATTGCAGGCACTAAGCCCAATACAACATAAAAAGACGACGCCACAGTGAGCCCAACTAAATCGATTTTTCATTGAGTATGACCCTCCGCGTAAGTAACAAAATACAGCTTAAATAAAGCAGTGACCAAGTGAGTGCGCCGCCTCCACTACTGCTCGGGCTACTGGTGTTGGGCTGGGTATTAACCGTAATACTTAACAGTGCAGTACTACTTAACTCACCGTCACTCAGGGTATAGCTCAGTGATTCGTTACCGCTGAATCCATTGGCTGGCTGGTAACTAATTTGTTGATTAGTGATACTGACCAACCCTTGGCCGTTATAACTAAAAGACGTGATAGTTAAGGTGTTATTGTCAATATCACTGTCATTGGCCAGTACGTCAATTAAGGTTGCGGTGGCGTTTTGGCTCAGACTGACCCTATCATCTTGTGCTTTAGGTGCATCGTTGATTGCATTAACTTGGATCTGCAAGCTAAATAAGTCACTGACTAAACTGCCGTCATCAACACTGATAAGTACAGCGAGTTGACCGTTGAAATTGGCCGCAGGAGTGATGTCGGACCCGGTAATAAGGTAATTAGCACCCGCTTGTATGCTAAGGCTAAAATCGTCCGGATAAATCGAATCCGCATCCTCCACCCTCAGGTTTTCTAAGCTCAGGCTGATAGTACTGTCTTCATTCATACTAAGGGCAGTTTGCCCTGTTATGACTGGCTGAATGGGCTCTACTTTAGTGATAGTGAGATTACTCGAATTTAGCGCATAAAATAGCTTGTCGCTGCACTTCAGCATCAACCTTACTGCTGTGCTATCAATATTGGGTACGGTAATAATATGTTCGCCGTCATTGGCTACCGAGGTAGCAAGTTCGGTATCAAAGTTGGGGCTGACTTGACTGCTCAGAAAAATGTCCACTGCTGAGCAATTGTAGGGACTTTGATTGGTGCCAGCCACATCCCAGTATAGAGTTTGTTGTGACAGTCCTATCCATGTTTGTGCTGAATTGGGTGCCGTGATGGCAAATTTTTGTTGGTTATTGACCACGTTTACGCTTACGTCACGGCTGTTAAGTCCACCTTTATTATCTTTTACACTAATACGCAGAGTGAGGCTTCGGTCAGTGCTAGCATAGGTTTCCCCGACCAGTAGCTGGTCATTTAAGACACTGCTTAATTGCGGAAAATAACGTTGCGACGATTCTGTCGCAGGGTAAGAGCGAAATAATGGATTAGCCCCATTATCTGAAGCCATGGCAAGGCCGTTTGCTGTGCCGCCGCTATCACCGCCGGCGTCTATTTGCTCCCAGTTGTAGAGTAGGGCGTCATTATCTGCATCACTAGCGCTGGCGGCTATTACAAACGGCGTGTTGGCAGGGATCGTATAGGTGTTGCTGGCAAGCTGGATTTGTGGAATAGCATTGCTTTGTTGGGTTGAACTACCGCAGGAAGAGCCACTAAAACCCTCAACATAACTGCGGATTTCTGCGATTGAACCGGCATGAAAATAAGGATCGCTATTGACTTGTAAATTTTGTCCACTGCATAAGCCGGCATAAGACATGATAGTAGAACCGCTGCCCGGTTCAAAGGCACTTTGTGCGCTACGTTGACCTGTATCACAGTTACTTTGGTCTTGGGCATTAAAAGAATGCCGGGCGCCTAATTGATGGCCTAATTCGTGGGCCAATAAGTCAATATAAAAACGTTCGCCTCTGGGCTCAGACGCTCCGCTTGTGCCGAGCGCTTTAGAGTTACTTCTGCACACTACTCCCACTCCGGCCAATCCACCGCCATTGGTTGTCAGTAAATGACCAAGATCGTAGTTCGCTTGGCCAAGCAAGTTATCAAGGGTACTTTGGTTAATATCTACATCACTTGCGGCATCGGTATTGGTATAAGGGTCACTATTGGCATCAGTAAACATGACTGCCTCACTGTCCACCAGTTCAAATTGAAGCGCCAAGTCGCTGAGTAAAATCTGATTAATGCGATTAACCAAAATCATGCTTTCTGCCACCACATCGGCTAAGGTTCCGCCCATTTTTTGGCCATATTCGCCGCTGGTACTAATAGCTAAGCGGTAAGTGCGTATCTGTTCACCGATAGACGCGTTTTTTTGCTGTAAGTCTGCGTCAGCGCTGAGTGGTTCTATAAGTAGAACGTCACTATTAGTGGTTTTTTTTAGGCGATCGATGCTTATTTCATCAAGGGCATCTTGATAGCGATACACCATGTAGTCATTACTGCGGTCTTTTAATTGAGGAGATAACAAAAACCAGTCATTTTCTACTCGATAAAAACCAAAAAAACCTTGTGGACTTAGGCTGAAGCGCCCGTAATTTGTTGGTCTGCCAAGCTGTTCACCCTTATAAGTCATCAGTTGCGGATATTTACTGGCCAGTGGCGCTGATAATATGGGGGATGGGGTGAGAGTAAACTCAAGCCATTGGCCATCGGGTAGAGGTAATTGTAGCTTATGACCTTGTTTTATTTGGGTTTGCATTTGTGCTAATACATCGTCATCGATATTTAAATAGCGTGCGTTATTGGCTGTAGCTCTTAGTGCTTGACGTTCTGTGTTGGCATGTTGGTTCACTTGGCTTTGAGCTTGCCACAGTTTATTGGCGGCCTGCAATGGCACTGTATAAGCCAATATAGATAGGGAAAAAATGACAGAAAAACAGCTTTTTGATCTCATCGTAAACTCATTTCAGTTCGCCAAAATCCTATTACCTTGTTGGTGGTACACGGTAATTGGATGGTTTGTTACTCTGTGCATAGTATTACGCTATTGGGCCACTTAAAGGCCAATTAGTTTCAAGTCAGATGTGTTTTAATATAATGTTGCAGCGCACAAATAGCTGCGGCTACTTGTGCAGATTGTTGCTCAGGGCTTAAAGCAAAGTCGAGGCCGAGTATGCTTCTAGTATGAAATTCGCCTTTGAGTAAATTAAAAAACATTACCGCCCCTTGCATAGCATGTTGCTCGCTTAACTTACCCTCAGTGAAAGATTGAAAACATTGAGCCAACATATCTAAACTGTGCTGTGGACCCGCTTCATAAAACAATTCGGCAACACGGGGATTATTACTTATTTCACCAATGACAACTCGATAAATGGCAATGACTTGGCTGTCGTGTAACAGGCGGATAATTTGTAAACCACTTTGTTGAAGGATGTCTTCAAAGCGCCCACTTTCATGTTCAAGATGAGAGCTATTTAACTGATAATCTTCACATTTAGCCTTTATTACCGCAGTAAAGAGGGCTTCTTTATTGGCAAAGTGAGAATACACCGTTTGTTTAGAAACGTCGGAGTGTTTAGCCACCATATCCATTGAGCAACCACTAAAACCGTGCACAAGAAATAACTCCCCCGCAGCTAATAATATCTGTTTGCGTTTTTGCTGGCTCTTGGGTCGGCCAGCTTTAATCACAGTTGCTTTGGTCAATGCGTACTCCAATTTTATTAGAAAAATATTCTCAACTACTAGATTAATCTGTATTGTATTATCAAACTAGACAGTCTAGTATTTATTTTCGCCCAAATTCATTTTTTTAACACGGAAATTTTATGACAACACCTTCTACCACCAAAGTAAGAATCGCTAAATCGGCATTCTGGTTGATTGTCGTTCTCTCATTTACCGCCCTTGTTACTTTGATGTGGGTGTCTGGTCGAGGCCAAGTCAACACTACACTGAGCGCAACGCCTTCTCAAGTAGTTGATATTATGCCAATTAGTCTGACACAACAATATTTGGAAAGACGGGTCGCGGTGGGCCAAGTAGAAGCCAATCAACTATCTTCTTTGGGTTTTGATCGCTCCGGAGTGCTGATACAAACCTTAGTGGACGAGGGGCAAAGTGTGGTGGTGGGTCAGTTGATGGCAAAATTAGACTCGCAGCGCCTAGACATTAATTTGCAAGAAATCAAGGCAACCCTAAGTCGGGTTAAAGCCGATTTGCGTTTAGCGCAATTATCGCAAAAACGTGTTACCGAGTTGGTGGCAAAAAAGCTTGAATCTAGTCAACGACTTGACGAAGTGCGGGAAGCAACCGTGGCAGCCAGCGCTTTAGTGCTTGAAATAAGCGCCCGCAAAGCCAGTATTGAATTGGAACTTACTAAAACCCAATTGTATGCGCCTTTTGCTGGCATGGTGGTAAGTCGTGCTATTGATATCGGCACGGTTGTCAATGCTGGACAGCCTGTTTTGGTATTACAGCAAGAAAATGACTTACAGGTTCGTATTGCCTTACCAGCGGCGGAGGCGCAGTATTTTTCAGTGGCACAAGGGACTCAATTATCATGGGGCCAGCAGCCGATCCAAGCCCAAGTAAAGTCCATCGCACAACAACGCAATATCAGTACGCGAACTATCGATGTGCTTTTTACTATTGATTCTAGCCATCAAATATTAGCGGGTGACGTGGTGACATTGGAACGTCAAGTTGACATTAGTTTGTCTGGCTTTTGGGTGCCTAGAACGGCACTTATTAGCGGTGTCAGGGGACTATGGAGTGTTTTTGTGGTTGAACTAAACGAACAAGGGCAAGCTTATTTGGTCTCTCGATTAGTAGAAGTCAATTACGTAGACGATCTTAGGGTCTATGTGAGCGGAGCCTTGGCTTCTGGGTCGCAAGTGGTGGTGAATGGAGTGCATAAGTTAGTACCTGGCCAATGGGTAAAAACACAAGTGATTTCTCTCCATAGCACAGATAATAATCGCGAGTCGGTATTATGAGTTCAGCGCATTCTGGCCCTTGGTATAGTCTTTTTTTTCGCAATAAACACTTACTTATCCTAAGTATTTTAGTGCTGCTGGTGGCTGGTTTGTCGGCGGTGATGAACTTACCACGTTTAGAAGATCCACGTATTGATACACGCAATGCACTGGTCATTACGCCCTATGCTGGCGCCTCGGCTGAGCGAGTAGAAGCCCTAGTTACTGATGTTATTGAAGATGAGCTGCGTCAGTTATATGAAATTCACGAAATTAAATCCACTTCACGAGCCGGTATTTCAATTATCGTACTTGAACTACAAGCATGGGTGGACAACAGTTCGAATGAGCAAATTTTTTCAAAAATTCGCCAGGCCTTGGGTGATGCGCAAAAAAAGTTTCCTCAGGGCGCAGGTGAACCAGTGCTGGATGAGCGACGTGGAGCCAATTCTTTTACGCTGTTGTTAGCCCTTAAACCGGTGTCAGGTTATACCACTTCTATGACCTTAGCGAGCCGTATGGCAGATGAATTAGCTGACCGTCTGCGTAACGTCAGTGGCACAGAGCTGGTTAGGATCTACGGTGAGTTAGATGAAGAAATTAATGTTGCTATTGACCCTCATGAGCTTGAAGTCGCCGGTTTAACTATTTCGCAGGCAAGTAGTGCTGTGAATTATGCTGACCCTAAGGTGCCGGCCGGCATTATACGTGGCAGTGTGCAAGATGTGCGTTTACAGGTGGCTGATGAACTCGATAGTCTTGAACGTGTCAGGCAATTACCCCTCAAAGCTAATTCTCAGGGCGGCTTTTTACGCTTGGGTGATATCGCCCAAGTAACACGTGGCTGGCGCACCCCGGTGAATGACATTGCCTTGGTTAACGGCAAACAAGTTGTGTTTGTTGCCGCACGTATGCAAGGCACGGTGCGCGTGGATAAATGGACCGAAGAAGCCAACTTAGCGGTCGAGGTATTTAACCAGCAATTTGGTGCTACGGTGAGCGCTGACGTGGTATTTGAACAAAATATTTATACCGAAGATCGCCTATCACAACTCGTACAAAACCTGTTGTTGGGTTGTTTTGTAGTGATGTTGGTTGTATTGTTTTTTATGGGGTTTCGCGCCTCTTGGATAGTCGGTTTGTCCTTACCTTTATGTGCGAGTTTTGTGATTTTTTCATTGAGCTTTTTTGATGAACAAATTCACCAAATGTCGATTTTTGGGATCATTATTGCCATTGGTTTATTAATCGATAATGCCATTGTCATCACCGATGAGATCCGTGCCAAACTTGCCCATACCTCAATGGCCAGAATCGACGCTTTAGTGAGCAGTATTCGCCACCTATTTGTCCCTCTGCTTGCCTCAACGTTGACAACCATCCTAGGTTTTATGCCGATTTTTCTATTACCGGGTAATATCGGTGATTTTATCGGCTCTATCGCTATTAGTGTGGTCATGGCATTAATAGGCTCTTTATTTATCTCCCTTACTATTATCGCGGCCCTAGCTGCTCGCTTATTACCCCGTGGCGAAGTTGCCAGCGATACTCACTGGTATCAGCAAGGTATGCAATTGCCAGAAGTCAGTCAGCGTTTTAAACAAATATTAGAAAAAGCGCTTAAGCGCCCCTTGTTAGGTATCAGTGCAACTGTCATTTTTGCACTTTCAGGCTTTTTCTTAGCAGCTCAACTTGGTAATGTGTTTTTCCCCAGTGCGGATCGTGATCAGTTCGAAATTTACCTGTGGATGCCCGAGGGCACCCCTATAAAACAAACGGAAAATGTGGTGCTGCAAGCCAATCAATTCATCAGTGACGCGAGCGGGGTTGAACAGATAACATGGCTGGTAGGGGGCTCTAGCCCTTCGGTTTACTATAATCAGGTGATGAATCGTGATAATTCGCCGCATTTTGCCAATGGGGTGGTCAGTGTAGCTAGTGTTGCTCAGGCTAAGGCCTTAATAACTGAGTTACAAACTCAGCTAGATCAACAATTTCCTCAAGTTAAATTTGTAGTACGCGCCTTTGGTCAAGGGCCACCTGTTAGTGCTCCGGTTGGATTTAAGATATTGGGGCCAGACATCGACCTACTTAATCAGCTTGGTGAGCAAGTGCGCTTTGCTATGACACAAGTGCCGGGTATTAGCCAAACTATTGCGTCTATTACCCTAGGTGAGTCGGAACTGGTCTTAGATGCTAAACGTGATACCAGTCAATTGGCAGGTTTATCGCTGGTTGATATTGCCCAGCAACTGCAGTTGGCCCTTAATGGCAAAGTAGGCGGCTCTATTCTTGAGGGTACCGAAGAGATCCCTATTCGTCTCAGAGTGGCTGAACAACAACGGAATTCTTTAGCACTAGTGGGGGCTTTGCCTTTACAAGCAATGACACAAGCTACCCCATTGAATGGCTTAAGTGTCGCCGCATTAGGTGAGTTTAAGTTGATGCCAAGTGTTGCAGGTATTACACGCTTAAATGGAGTACGTGTTAATAACGTGGAAGCGTTTTTGTTGCCAGGTGCCACGGCAATTGATGTCAGTAATATGGTGCAACAAAAGTTAGCTGAATTAAATTTCACTCTACCTAAAGGTTATCAGTTCAAAATGGCCGGTGACGCGGATAAGCAGCAAGAAGCCCTAGGTCAATTGGCAACTTATTTGCCGGTGCTACTGGTGTTGATGGTAACCACCTTAATTTTGTCTTTTAGTAGCTTACGTTTGGCCTTAGTTATTGGGGTAGTGGCCATATTGTCAGTCGGTATGGGCATGTTTAGCTTGTGGCTCTCGGGTTTACCTCTTGGATTTAATCCCTTGTTGGCTTGTGCAGGACTAATTGGTGTGGCAATTAACGGTTCGATTGTGGTGATCGCAGCAATTAATGCTAATCCCCTTGCCAAAGCGGGAAATGTGCCGCACATTGTTGATGAAGTGATGGGCTGTAGTCGACATATACTGTCAACCACTGTCACCACGGTGGGTGGTTTTGTGCCGCTACTGCTGTTCAGTGAAGGTACCTTTTGGCCTCCTTTGGCAGTAGTTTTAGCCGGAGGCGTTGGATTTTCGATTATCCTGTCTTTGATTTTCACGCCTTTAGTAGTGGCTTTGATGTATCGTCAAAAACAAAGCAATAAGGTGGTTACAGCGTAACAATAAGAGACTAATTTAGTAGAGCGAATGTTAGAGCAGAAAAACCCAAAAAAAACATGGTGGAGGACTGACTGTCCCTACTGCCAGCGCTGGCGCATGATAATATTGTGGGGCATTATTATGTATTTAGTTTTCACTTACTTTTGGCTTTAATTGATGCAAGATTTGATCGAAATCCGCCGCGCCGCGAAGCGTAATGTGCTAACCACCGCCATCATCGGTGGTCTAGGTTTGTTGCTATCTAGCCAATTATTAATTTGGTTGCCAAAAAGTGCCTATTTGATTGGCATCTTACTAAGCAGTCTGTCGTTAGTGACGTTGCTGGTGGCCTACTTTAAATACCGTGAACCTTTGCACAGTTTTGTGCTGTCGCGAAAAACCGTATTTTATCAACATAAAAACGGCACGTGGCAGGTCGAGTGGGCTAATATTCAGCGCATGGCCGTGCCCCGTATTAGTCAGGGACTAGAACAAAAAGAGTTAGCTATGATCGGGATCAAACTCAAGTCCTATAAACCTTTTCTGGGCGCAATATCCCCTCGTTTAATGACTAATATTTTAATGGAACAGCGGCCATTACTGCTTTATGGTTTGGGCCTCGACCAGCAACTCAATTGTAAAAGCGGCGCGTGTTATGGCAATGGCATATTGGAAGACGATCGCTTCAAAGACAGTGACGGCCAAATTTATACTGGCATCCAAGCGATGTTGGCTAACCGCATGCAAAAACTGCGGCAACAACTGGGTTTTGATATTTTTGTCGCCGCCACCGAATTAGATCGTGACGAACATGATTTTGTCCAACTTTTGCAACAATGCCAACAACAGGTATTACTAGACGGAGCAGTTGAGCCATAAGGCGGTGCTCGTTTGCTATCTTAGTTTGACTACATGTAATGCCATACAAACGAGGCCCTGGTCTTTATTCTAAGTAAACTGGTATTTGTGCTAAGGTATGTGTGTAGCGTCAAATAATGAAGCACAGGCAGTGCTGTTTGCTCATTAGTGAAATAACCTTGTATAGCTAATTAGCTAGGAATAATTTGACCCATGGCCGAAAGTGAATCCACAACCTCTCCCCTTAAGAGCTCAAAAATTAAATTATTTTGGCTGCCTTTTTTTATTCTGACTATCGGTTTTGGCATTGCAATCTATGCAGATAAACGTCAATCACTGGAAAATCAGCAATATATTGCCACAAAGCTACAAGCAAGATTGAGTCTCGTTAGTGAAACTGTCACGGACTGGGTAACCCTATACCAATATGGCTTGAGAGGACTAAAAGGCTCGATAATAACTGCAGGTATAGACCACTTTAACTATGCCAATATGCAAGTGTATAGTGCGTCTCGTAATGTTAATGAGGAATTTCCTGGCGCAAATGGCTTTGGCTTAATTCGCTATGTAAAGCCTGAGCAAGTCGAGCAGTTTGTTGAATCTGCTCGGCAAGAACGCCCTGACAACACATTTAAGCTGCGCCAATTAAATCAGCACTCAGATGCTTTATTTGTTATTCAATATATTGAGCCTGAGGCCAGTAATAAGGCTGCCTTAGGTTTGGATATTGGCTCAGAGCCTAATCGTCGCCATGGCGCACTAGAAGCCGCTAAATATAATGAAGTGAGACTAACCGCCCCAATTAAATTAGTCCAAGCTAATGAGCAAACCTCTTATGGTTTTTTAATTCTAATGCCTATTTATGGGGTAAATAGCCCGCTGGTAAGCACCCAAGATAGACTGGCAAACATAAAAGGCTGGGTATATGCCCCTATATTTGCCGATGATGTTTTAAACAGCAGTATTGCAACTCAAAGCGATGTCATTCTGAGGATTAAAGATATTGAAGAGGGGGCTGCAACCCTGTTTTATCAATTTGGTCTGATGGATGACGCTAGCACTGCTCCTTTAGCCAGTACTTCAATTCACCTTTATGGGCGTAATTGGAACTTAGAGCTCACTGCCAAACCCGCATTCATTGACTCTCTGTTATTGCCGATGCGGCATCAGACATTTTTTAATATTATTGGCCTGACCTTTTTAGTCATGCTGTTGGTGTTCAGTATTCATTTAACCCTAGCTCGAATTGCGCAGACATTAGCGCATAAAGCAGAATTGTCGAAAGTAAAAGAAAATGCCTTACAGCTGGCCAATATAGAACTTGAAAAAGAAGTATCGAATAGAATGATGCAAATTTCTCAAGTGAGCGCCTTGCAACGCAGTATTCTGGAAAGTGCGGGTTACGCGATTGTTGCCACGGACGAAGACGGAATCATTACCGTCTTCAATCCCGCCGCTGAAACTCTGTTAGGCTATTCTGCTACAGAAGTCATAGGGCATGGCAGCCCCGCATCTTTTCATCTTGTTGAGGAAGTGGTGGCTAGGGCTGCGGCACTTTCTAAAGAATTTGCTTATACCATTGAACCAGGCTTTGAGGTGTTTGTAGCCAAAGCCCGTTTGGCTATAGCGGATATTAACCCTTGGACCTATGTGCATAAAAGTGGTCGACATATCCCTGTTAAGCTAAATGTGAGTAGTTTGCGCGACGAGCAAGGTCATTTGTTTGGCTTTTTAGGCATCGCTTATGACCAAACTGAACAATTAGAACATGAGAGAGTTATTGCTGAAGCAAAACTAATGGCGGAGCAAGCGAATGAGGCTAAATCAAAATTCTTAGCCAATATGAGTCATGAAATTCGCACGCCTTTAAACGGAATTTATGGCACCTTGCAGGTTCTACAAAATGAAGTGGTATCGATGCAAGGCCGAGAACGCCTAGCAAAAGCATTATACTCTTCTAAATGTCTGAATATTATTATCAATGACATTCTGGATTTTTCAAAAATTGAAGCGGGTAAACTTTTACTGGAAAACAGCCAATTTAATTTAAATGAGCTACTTGAGTATTTGCGTTCGGATTTATCCATGATGGCCAGTAGCAAGCACATCTCGTTTAATTTGATCAATGAGGTCACTCATCCATTTTGGCAGGGCGACCCAACCAGAATAAGGCAGGTCCTGTTAAATGTGGCTTCAAATGCTATTAAATTTACTGAAGTCGGCCAAGTGAATTTACGTGTGCACTATGAACTTGCAGAGCAAAGTTTAGTTTTTGAAATTGAAGATACTGGAATAGGTATCGAGCAAGAACAGCAAAATAGGTTGTTTCAACGATTTGAGCAGGCTGATACTTCGATTACGCGCAAATTTGGCGGAACAGGATTAGGTTTGTCTATTACTCACTCTTTAGTCACTCTCATGGCTGGACATATTGCGGTAAAAAGTGAGATCAGGGTAGGTACCACTTTTACGGTCACTCTGCCATTACAGCAAGCTGCTGAGCTAACGATTGAACAACAAGAGCTAAAAGCAGAAGACATTGACTTTTCAGGTAAAACTATTTTGGTGGCGGAAGATAATGAAATAAACCAAATGGTGGTTCAAGCGATGTTAGAGCCTACTCAGGCAAGCTTAATATTTGTGTGGAATGGACTTGAAGCTATAAATGTTCTGCAAACAGAGCATCCAGATGTTATTTTGATGGATATCCAAATGCCTGTGATGGACGGTATGGAAGCCTGTAGGCAAATAAAAGCAACCCACCCTACCTTACCCATCATTGCGCTAACAGCCAATGCGATGAGTGATGATATCAATCTATACAAGCGAGAGGGCTTTAGTGACCATCTTGCCAAGCCGATTGAATTGACTTTGTTATTAACCAAGCTCCAGCACACGCTTTTTAAGTAGTTGCTGGCAATTGGGTTGCCAATTAATATCGTCTTGCGTTGCAGGCTAATTGCGCGGAATTCAGTTTAAATATTGCCCTTGTTTTACCCTAGCTATTACGCTTTGTACCGCGTCATTGAAGAGAAACATCTTTTTAGTCACTTGCTCAAACTGGCCAAGCTTGAGAGCGCTTTCTAATTCTTCGCATAACTTATGTAGTTTAGTGACGCCAGTGTAACAGCAGGCACCATGCAACTTATGTATAAAAGACTGCATTTCAGCGTAATCTTGCGCCATAAAATATCGATCGATATTAGTCTGTAAACCGGGTAACTGTTTAATAAACTGCGCTAGAATTTCTAATGCTGCCTCTTTATTCTGATTAGTGCGTTTGAGCGCCAAGGACCAATCAAAATCTGCTAACTCAGGCTGTTTTTCTTCCACTTGTTGACACCAACGAATGATTAAATCCACTAAGTCAGATAAATCCAAAGGTTTGGTTATGTAATCATCCAGACCTGATGCCAATAAACGATTTTGTTCCTCTTTAAAAGCATGGGCGGTAACCGCAATAATCGGTGTGCCCAAATTTAACTCGGTTTGGCGAATACGCCGCGTGGTTTCAATACCATCCATGTGCGGCATTTGCACATCCATTAAAATTAAATCAAATTCATTTTCGTAACATAGTTTTACGGCATCTTTGCCGCTATAAGCGAGGGTTAACTGCAATTTGGTGTTGCTAAACCAAGTGCTGAGTAAGCGTAAATTAATTTCCATATCATCGACTGCTAATACCCGTGCCTTGGGCAATATACTGAGCCGCTCTTGAATGCGGTCAGCAGGGCTAACTTGCGGTAAATGCAGTAAATTAGTGAGGCGACTATAGGTAAGAGGAAGGCGCATTTTGTGTTCAAAATATTGGTCTAAGTCAGTGCGATGACCCAGTGAATTACAACCGGAATATAGTATTACTGCTTGTTGACGGGACATGTGCCGACAAGCCTCAAGAATGTTGGGTAAGTCGTCTTCTTTATGGCTTGGAATTGATACAAATACCATATCGTAGTCAGCGCGTAATTCTCGGAGAAAGACCAATGATTCAACGCCTGTCACATTAGCACCAAGGCTTTTCAGCAATTTCACCGCGCTGTAACGTGAGTAAGGCTCAGGATCAAAATAGAGGATGTTTCTATCTCGCCATTCACTGTCTTTGCGCAGGGTTAATTTAGTGTTGAGTAGGTTGGTACGTAAGGTCACGGTAAAAATACTGCCTTGACTCGGTACACTTTGCAAGTCAAGGTCACCACGCATTAACTTAACCAGTTCTTGGCAAATAACTAGGCCCAGTCCTGTGCCCTGATAAGAGCGGCTTAGCGCATCGTCTACTTGTGAAAAAGCCGCGAACAATTTACGCCTGTCTTCGCGGCTAATGCCTATACCTGTATCTTCAATTTTAAACACCAGTTCATAAATACCATGTTCAAGAAACACGCCTTTCACTGCCAAGCCAATGTGGCCGTGATCAGTAAATTTCAGTGCATTGCCCAATAGATTATTCAAAATTTGTTTGATGCGATAACTATCACCAATTAACTTTTCTGGCAGGGGGGATAATTCATAGTTAAATTCTAAATTTTTTAAATGGGCGGACTTGGCCATGACTGCCACTAAGTCTTCGATCATTTGTGTGGGTGAAAAAGGATGATTATTGATGCGAAGTTTACCCGCTTCAATTTTTGAAAAATCAAGGACGTCGTTGACGATAGATAGCAAGTTGTCCGCTGCTGCATTGATAATATTTACTTGCTCTTGTTTTTCTGGGCTTAAATCAGAGGAGATAAGCTCCTTACTAAAACCCAGTATGGCATTCAGTGGTGTGCGAATTTCATGACTCATGTTGGCTAAAAACTGCGATTTTACGTTGCTGGCATTGATTGCTTCTTTACGGGCAATGTCTAAGCGCACATTTTGCTCTTCAACCAGTTCGATATTATTGCGTAGGTCATTGGTTGCTTGATCAATATCGACTTCCAGTTGATGACGACTTTTGTCCATTAAGGCCAATGAAAACAAACCCGCTTCAAGAAAGACGCCAAATTGAAAGCAATAAGTAGTAAAAAAGTTAGAGGGAAAAACCCCGACTAAACTGAGCATGCCAATAATGGCTGCGGTGGCGAGTATGCTCCACGCAAAAATAAAATAACGGGCCGCATAAAATTGATTGTTATAACTTTCAAATCCAGCCCATGTATAACTGCTAATAGCGATTAAACTTACAAAATAGACTAAAGATGATTGCCAAATGGGTGGAAAGAGATTAATCACGGAGCACAAACCTAAAATGCTTAATAGAATGATGCTAGTAGTGACCACCCGGTAACTTTTAGGCGCGGTCTTTTTAATATCTAAAAATACATAAGTAAATATGCCTGAAAAAATACCGATGATAACGAAGATAATATCCGTGTGTTCATTTTCCCATCGAGAAAAGGCTTGCGGCATAACCAAGTGAGAGTGTCCGCTCCAGACAAACTGCCAAATTAGCACCGCGACAATATAACCGACATAGGCGATAAGACTTTTTTCTTGGATAACGATAAATAGAATCAAATTATAAATAGCAAGGATAAGTAAGCCGCCATAAAACAAACCCCACAATAAATTATCGTAAAAATTTATTTTTTCATGGCGGTGATTGGTTTGAATGTCAACTGGGGCCACTAGACTAGAATGGGCGCTTTCAATCCGAATAAATAAAGATATTGTTTGTGCATAAGGAAGTTCGGCTTTTAGCGTGGGCAGACGATAATGCTGACCAAAACGTGCCTTGCCTTGCTGAGTTTGGGAAATGATTTTATCGTCGAGCAATAAATAAATGTCGACTTTTTCTAATTGACTAAACGCGACATCGATAACCCAATCATCAACATCAGTCACATTACTAATAGTGGTATACAACCATGCGCCTTTGTCAGTAAAACCATAATTGGGGTTATCCCCCGACTGCCAAACAAATTTTTCAATCTGCTGATTGACTTGTTGTACCGTGAGTTGCTCGTCTTCTTCAAACAGAATTTTTAATTGCCCGGACAATCTAATGGAACCGCCAGTTTCAATAAGCTGCACGGTGCTTTGAGCAAGGGCAAGGCCTGAACTTAGCAATAATAAAATAACAGCTAAACGACTGATAAAGTGTGGCATTTCACGTCGGTCTGGGGGGGATTAATAATCTTATTAAACCATTTGCACCTTGTCTTAGGCAATCTCTACCGTTCGACTGACAGATAACGTATGATAAAATCTGACGATGACCTTAAAAATTGACCTAATTATGACAAATAAATCTTCTGTTTTAACCTTGCTACTGCTGACTGCTTTTCATCTTAGCGCAGCGGAGCCAACTTCTACCCCACTGGAGAAACTCAGCTTACCGGCGGGCTACCAGATATCAATTTTTGCTAATAATGTTAAAAATGCCCGACAAATGGCCGTTAGCCCAAACGGTATTGTATTTGTTGGTAGTCGAGACGCCGGCTTAGTGCATGCCGTTATTGACGCCAATGGCGATGGTGTGGCTGAGCAGGTCATTAAAATTGCTAGTGGTCTCAATATGCCATCAGGACTAGCGATATATCAGGGCGATTTATATGTTGCTGAAGTCCATCGCATCTTAAAATACGCCGATATTGAGCAACATTATCAAAATCTCCCATCGCCTGAAGTGGTGGTGAGTGATCTACCGAGTGAAAAACATCATGGTTGGAAATATATTGATTTTGGTCCTGATGGCTGGTTATACGTGCCGGTGGGGGCGCCATGTAATATTTGCGAAACCAATGGCGGCGAGCAATTTGACGATCCACGTTTTGCCTCAATTTTACGTTTTAATTTAGCCACAGGTGAAAAACAATGGGTAGCCAAAGGCGTGCGCAACAGTGTTGGTTTTGACTGGCATCCTGTTACTCAGCAGTTTTGGTTTAGCGATAATGGCCGTGATATGTTGGGTGATGATATTCCTCCCTGCGAACTTAACGCTGTTACAGTAGCAGGCGAGCACTTTGGTTTTCCTTATTTTCATGGCGGTAGCTTTGCTGATCCGGAATTTGGCACAGGTAAAAACAGTGGGGCATATATTGCGCCAAAATTAAATTTAATGGCTCATGTAGCGCCTTTGGGCATTCATTTTTATGCAGGGGCGATGTTTGAACCTAAGATGCAGAACCGTTTATTTGTGGCTGAACACGGTTCATGGAACCGAACCCAGAAATCGGGCTATCGAGTAATGATGGCCACAATGGAAAACGGCAATGTTAGTGGGTATCAACCGTTTATAGAGGGTTGGTTAAATAATGATAATACTGCTTGGGGACGCCCTGCTGCCATAACCTCTTTGGCCGACGGTAGTTTGTTAATCGCTGATGATTTCGCCAACCTTATTTATAGGGTAACCTACCAAAAGCCGTGAAACATTTGTAACAGCGCAAAGCTTGTATTAGCTTTTTGTTTGCTACTTTGGTAAAACCCTAAGGCTCTACCAAAGTAGTCATCGATTAACTAAGCTAAGCAGCATGAGCCTTGCTGTATTGAAAATAACAATAAATAGTGAATCCAGTTTTATATGAGTCAAGACACGATAATTAATAAAGACGGCATCGAACAATTGGCGATGCGCCACTTTACCGAGCAATCATACTTAAACTATTCTATGTACGTCATTATGGATCGAGCTTTGCCACATATTGGTGACGGCTTGAAACCAGTGCAGCGGCGCATTGTTTATGCTATGTCAGAACTCGGTCTAAGCAATAACGCGAAATACAAAAAATCCGCACGAACAGTCGGTGACGTATTAGGTAAATTTCATCCTCACGGTGACTCGGCCTGTTATGAAGCCATGGTTTTGATGGCACAGCCTTTTTCTTATCGTTATCCTTTGGTTGATGGGCAAGGTAACTGGGGCGCACCAGACGATCCTAAATCTTTTGCGGCCATGCGTTATACTGAATCACGTTTGTCTAAATTTAGTGAAGTACTGCTCACTGAGTTGGGGCAGGGCACAGTAGATTGGCAGCCAAATTTTGATGGCACCCTAGATGAACCAAAAGTATTACCCGCACGCTTACCGCATATATTACTTAATGGTATTACTGGCATTGCCGTGGGCATGGCAACGGATATTCCGCCGCACAATGTGCGCGAAATTGCTAACGCCTGTGCCTTGTTACTAGACAACAGTAAAGCTGAACTCAGCGAGTTATTGGCTTTTGTTAAAGGACCTGATTACCCCACTGAAGCTGAGATCATAACGCCGACCGATGAGATCGCCAAAATTTATGAGACTGGGCGTGGCTCAATCAGAATGCGCGCGGTTTATCATGAAGACAGTGGCGATATTATTATTACGGCTCTGCCTCATCAGGCTTCTGGTGGAAAAATTCTAGAGCAAATTGCCGCACAAATGCAGGCTAAAAAACTGCCGATGGTGAGTGATCTGCGAGATGAATCTGACCATGAAAATCCCACAAGATTGCTCATTACACCGCGCTCTAACCGTGTTGATATAGAACAATTGATGCAACACTTATTTGCCACCACGGATTTAGAAAAAAGCTATCGCGTTAATATTAATATGATCGGTTTAGACGGCCGTCCAAAAGTTAAAAACCTGCAACAAATACTCAGCGAATGGTTGATTTTTAGAAAAGATACCGTGGTGCGCCGTTTGCAGTATCGTCTTGATAAAGTACTCGCAAGACTGCATATTCTTGAAGGTTTAATGGTTGCCTTTTTGAATATCGATGAAGTGATCCGCATTATTCGTTATGAAGAACAGCCTAAACAAGAATTGATGAATCGATTTGCTTTGTCTGACATTCAAGCAGAGGCCATTCTTGATTTGAAATTGCGCCATTTGGCCAAATTAGAAGAAATGAAGATCAAAGGCGAGCAAGACGAATTGGCCTTAGAGCGTGACCAATTGCAACTATTGCTCGGCTCTGAACAGCGTTTAAAAACTTTAATTAAGAAAGAAATTCTAGCAGCAGCTGAATTATATGGTGACGATCGTCGCTCGCCCATTGTGGCCCGCGGCGAATCGAAAGCCCTTAGCGAAAAAGAACTGATGCCGTCAGAATCGGTCACGGTTGTGGTATCTGAAAAAGGCTGGGCCCGCTGCGCCAAAGGTCATGATGTTGATGTCGAAGGCTTAAGTTATAAAGCGGGTGATAGTTTTCTAACCAGTGCCAAAGGTCGCAGTAATCAGCAAGCGGTTTTTGTTGATTCATCTGGGCGTACCTTTTCCTGTGATGCCCACAGTTTAGCTTCAGCCCGCAGCCAAGGTGAACCACTTACCGGTCGTTTTAATATTGTGGCTGGGGAAAATGTTGAACATGTGGTGATGGGCAAGGATGAGCAGCAATATCTTATGGCTTCTGATGCCGGTTATGGCTTTGTGGGTCAGTTCAGTGACATGGTGAGTAAAAATAAAGCCGGTAAGGCGTATTTGTCCTTGTCAAAGGGGGCCAAAGTCATTGCCCCCCAAGTATTAAAAAATCTTCAGTCTGATTGGTGCTTAGCCATTTCCAGTGAGGGCCGCATGTTAATGTTCCCCCTACGTGATTTACCAGTGTTAGGTAAAGGCAAGGGTAATAAATTGATTAGTATTCCTTCGGCTAGAGCGGCTTCTCGCGAAGAATATGTCAAAGTACTCAGTGTTGTTCCTGAGGGTGCCAGTATTAAGATTCTATCCGGTAAACGGGGTATGAGTTTGTCAGCCGCTGATTTAACTCACTATCAAGGTGAACGTGGACGTCGAGGGAATAAATTGCCACGAGGGTTGCAACGAGTTGATGGTGTGGAAGTGGAATTAGGTAAAACAACAGATAATATTGCTGAGTCAGTGGATGGAATAGTGCCTTCCGCCGAGGATGGCAGTGAATAGGTCTTACGACCAGTCCACTAGAAAGCAGTGACTGGTGAGTTAAGCTTAACAATTGGGAAATACTAATATGACTAAAGTTACATCATTTTTTATCGTTCTGCTGTCCTTATCTTTGTTCGCGTGTGAGCAGAGTCAAGATGAAAGTGACGTTAACTTTATTGAGTTAGAACAAGGTTTGCTCAAAGGACATTTTATCCCACAATTGGGGGTAGTGTCTTTTAAAGGTATTCCCTATGCTCAGCCTCCCATTGCGGATAAGCGATGGCAAGTGCCCCAGCCTCCTCTGAAGTGGAAAGGAGTAAAAAACGCCGCTGATTTTGGACATAAGTGCATGCAAAATGCGCTGTTCAGCGATATGCAATTTCGAGCCTCGGGAATGAGTGAAGACTGTTTGGTCTTAAATGTATGGTCACCTATAGCCCGCAATGCTGAGCCCTTGCCCGTCTTAGTCTATTTTTACGGTGGTGGTTTTATTGCAGGTGACAGTTCCGAAAATCGTTACGATGGTGCTGATATGGCGTCAAATGGTATCGTGGCGGTTACCGTCAATTATCGCCTCGGTGTATTTGGGTTTCTGGCCCATCCAGAACTGAGTGCGCAAAGTGGTTATGGTGGCTCAGGCAACTATGGCTTGTTAGACCAACAAGCCGCCTTACTCTGGGTGGCAAAGAATATTGAAGCCTTTGGGGGCGATCCACGCAAGATTACTATTGCGGGTGAGTCAGCCGGTTCCATATCTGCCAGCGCCCACACGATAGCGCCGGATTCGATGCCTATTATTGCTGGCGTCATTGGCGAAAGTGGCTCGATAATGGGGCGTTTTGTGACACCTCTGCTCGAAAGCGAACGAGTCGGTATCCGTTTTGCTGAAGCCATGCAAGAAGATGACGATGCCAGTATTACTGGTCTACGTGCGATACCCGCTGAAGAATTATTAGCCAGGGCAACCGAAGCTGGATTTCAGCAGTTGATGCCTACGATAGACGGTAAATTTCTGACAGACTTGCCGCAAACTTTGTTTATGGCGAAAAAATTTGCTGATGTTCCGCTACTCAGTGGCGTTAATTCTCAAGAAGGCAATTATCAACAATTGTTTGCTGAAAGTGAGGTTAACCAAGAAAATTATCTGCTGGCCTTACAACAATTATACCCAGACAATTATGCAACAGTTGCCGCACTGTATAGTGGTGAAAATCCCGCGCAATTAAAGTTAGCAGCACAGGCCTTAATGAGCGACCGTTTTATTAGTGAGTCTACGTGGAATTGGATTGAAGCGGCTAATGCTAATGGTAAGGCCGATTCCTATTATTATCTTTATGACCACGTGCGACCAGCGATGAAATCTGTCTACAACGATGGTAAAGATGTTGAAATTAGCGATTTGGGCGCAGTGCATTCAGCTGAAATTGAATATTTTTTAGGTAACTTAGATGTGAATCACATTTACCAGTGGCAGCAGGAGGATTTCCAAATTTCTACTATGACACAACAATATCTTATTAATTTTATTAAAACGGGTAATCCCAATGGCGAAACGTTGCCCCTTTGGCCAAGCTTTAAAACCAATCAACAGCTGGTGATTAAATTGCAGCCAGAGGTTATTGGAGTGGAGAAGCTGCGTGAGCGCTATCAGGCTTTATCGAGGCTCTAATACTAATCCACAACAATACTGGGCTTGAGTTTTTTGCTTCAGTTTACTTAGGCTCTATTTCGCTTACATAGCGTTTGACTGATAACAATGAACCGCTTAAGCCCAGAAATACCGATAGACCTAGCATAATAAGTAAGGTATTGCCGTCTATGCCAGTGACGTTAAAGTTTTTTTGGTAAAGCTCACTGACAACTTCAATACTGCTACTCATCCACCATAGTAATAATATGACGGCAAACCAAGCTAATAAACCGCCAAGTAAGCCATACCAAAATCCGGTGTAAAGAAAAGGACGTTGAATAAATGCGTCAGTAGCACCGACTAATTTCATCACTAAAATTTCGTCTTTCTTATTAAGAATATTTAATCTTATTGTATTGCCGATGATCAAAACCACCGCTAAAAACAATAATACCGCGATAACGGTTACCAGCTCTTGCGCGACGCTCAAAAGTGCATGGAGTCGCTCTAACCATTCGATGTCGAGTTTGCCGATGTCGACTTCGCGTTCTTTGCGTAACTTTTCCAAAAGTTGGCGCGCGGCGGTGGGCCCAGCATGTCGCTCAGTGGGAATGACCAGCACAACATTGGGTAAGGGATTTTTATCTAAATAGGCAATGGCATCGCCAAAACCCGATAATTGCTTAAACTCCTCTAAGGCATCACTAGCCGGAATATAATGAATAGTATTAATCTCAGGCCAGAGCTGAATGCGCGTTAGTAGCTGATTAACATCGGCGGGGCTTATATCTTGTTTTAAAAATAAGGATATTTCTGAGGCTTGTTGCCAGCCGGAGCTGATATTTTCTGCATTTTTTACCATGACATACAAGGTACTAGGTAAGGTAATGCTTAAACCTAGTACACCGATGGTCATTATTGAGGATACCCTAGAGCGCCATAATTCACCCAAACTGCCGAGGGCTTGCCTTAAGTGGCTAACAAAAAACATCAAAAATCGTTGCACGCCTGAAACCTGGGACATCTGGGCACCTTGGGCACGTCCCTTAAACAATATACTCATCGTTGTAGACCTTGGCGCATAACTGCGCGGTATGGCGGATAATTACACATAAAAATCATTGTCAGGCATCTCATCCGTTAAACCATCGGTGATCATTTGGCCATTTTTCAAGGTCAATGTTCGGTATTTCATGCGCGCAATCAGCCCTAGGTCGTGAGTGGCAATAAATACCGATACACCCGCCTGATTAAAGTTTTCAAATAATTTAATAATTTCCATTGATAATTTAGGATCTAAATTACCGGTGGGCTCATCGGCCAACAATAGAGGTGGTTTGTTGACGATTGCTCGGGCAATACCCACTCGCTGTTGTTCGCCGCCAGATAAGGTGATGGGGATATTTTTAATTTTGTCGCGCAAGCCAACCATCTCTAGAGATGCATGGACTCGTCTAGTGATTTCTTTGTGAGAATAGCCCTCAATAACAAGGGGTAGGGCGACATTGTCGTACACACTTTTATCCATCAGTAATTGATGACTTTGAAAAATCATGCCGATGTCACGGCGAATATAGGCAATTTGTTTGCGTTCTATAGCGCCTAAATCATGTCCATTGATAAACACTTTGCCTACGGTAGGCCGTTCCATAATGCTGATTAATTTTAGAATGGTGCTTTTTCCGGCGCCAGAATGGCCAGTTAAAAAAGCCATTTCTCCCGGCTCTATGTGAAAGTCCACCTTACGGAGTGCTTGTTGACCACCAGGGTAAGTTTTACTGACCTGCGTAAATTTAATCATAGGGTTTAGTGATTTTTTTGTTTTGATTGAGTTTTGTCGCTATCAGCGAACAGAGCATCAACAAATTCTTTACTGTTAAATGCACGTAAGTCTTCTATGCCCTCGCCAATACCAATAAAACGAATAGGAATGGGATATTGGTCGGCAATAGCAAAGATTACGCCGCCCTTAGCAGTGCCATCAAGCTTCGTTAAACTTAATCCGGTTAAACCAACCGCTTCATTAAATAACTTCGTTTGACTCAAGGCATTTTGTCCTGTGCCAGCATCTAAAGTTAGCATAATTTCATGTGGGGCTTGAGGATCGATTTTTTTCATCACTCTGACGACTTTTTTAAGCTCTTCCATCAAATGCTCTTTATTTTGTAAGCGTCCAGCCGTGTCAGCGATTAATACATCGATATTCCTGGCTTTAGCTGACTGAAAAGCGTCAAAAATGACTGAGGCGCTATCGGCACCACTTTGTTGCGCCACCACTGGAATATTGTTGCGTTCTCCCCAGACTTGCAATTGTTCTACGGCTGCGGCTCTAAATGTATCGCCAGCGGCCAACATGACTTTTTTACCTTGCTGCTGAAATTGTTTAGCCATTTTGCCTATAGTGGTGGTTTTACCGACTCCATTCACACCCACCATAAGTATTACAAAGGGCTTTTTTTCGGTTTCTAGTTTGAGTGGACTATCCACCACCTTTAAGATGTCAACCATTTGGCCTTTCAGTAATTCAAATAGGGCGTCAGCATTACGCAGTTGTTTACGGTCTGCACTTTCGGTCAGTTTTGCCACCATTTTGCTGGTGGTAGTAATACCTACGTCGGCAATTAATAATTGCGTTTCTAATTCTTCAAATAGCTCATCGTCTATGGCTTTACCGCGAAAGAGCTCAGCCAATCCGCTACCAATATTCTCTGTGGTGCGCGATAAACCCCGTTTTAAACGACTAAAAAAACTGGCTTCTTGGCTGACTTGAGGGAGGTTTTGACTATGGTCTTCCACCACTTCAGGTGAATTGTTGTCTTGCTCAGTGTCAGCAGGCAGTGCTACCTGATTATCAAGAGTTTGATTAATAGCTGTGGCTGCAGGTTTGTCTTGAGTCTCGATTGGATTCTCAACGTGAGTCTCAATCTCAGTCAAATAATTAGAATTATCCGGTGGGTCGAGGGGCTCTGTGCTATCGGTCTCTATTGTCTCAACAGCCTGCGGCGCGTCACTTTTCTTTTTGTCTTTATTTAGCCAGCTAAAAAACTTTGACATATTTTTGCTAAATCCTTGGGAAATTCTTAGGTTATTTAAGATAAACTATCACTTAGTGTGGGCAATAATAGCATTTCAAAGACCTATGAAGCGAGGCGTAAAACCATCAAAGCAGCCATCAGGCTCAATCAGGATCATTAGTGGTCGCTGGCGCGGGAGTAAATTACCTGTTGCTAACGTGCTAGGACTGAGACCAACTACCGATCGTAATAAAGAAACCTTGTTTAATTGGCTGATGCCCTATGTGCAAAACGCCCGTTGTCTCGACGTTTTTGCCGGCAGTGGTGGTTTAGGGTTTGAAGCCTTATCGCGCTATGCAAAACACGTAGTGTTTATGGAGTTAGATAACGTTGCCATAAACAATATTCAACAAAATTTGCTTAAATTGAAGGCCAATGTTGAACAAGCCAAGGTATTAAGTGGTAACGCTCTGCAATTATTAACCGGTTTTGACCAGCAATTTGAGCTTATATTTCTCGATCCACCCTTTCACAAAGGTTTGTTACCCGAAACCATACGACTGATTAATGAACATAAACTTTTAGCCCCAGCAGGCATTATTTATATAGAGAGTGAGTTGGCCGCCGCTGATTATGCCGTTCCTGACAAATGGCAATTGCTTAAAGAACGGCAGAGTAGTCAACTGTGTTCACGTCTATATCAAAATCAGTAGGTTTTTATATTAAACCGTCTATTCTTTTAAAATCATAACTAATTGATTTCAATGCCAATATTGCTTATGCCTGGTTCGGTGGCAAAGGTTTTTAAGAGCTTACAGGTTGAAGCATTATGTGGGTGCTTTTTTATCAAGACTAGTAGTTCTTTTTGAACTTCTATCTCCCATAACATCAAAGGATGCACTTTAATTTCAGCGTCTGAAATTTCTCCCTCAGCGGTTTCTTCGATAAAAGCTTCTACGCCCCCTTGGGATAATTTACTCACGACCACGGCTCCTTGTGGATCCTCGCCTTGAATTAACAAAATAATTGCAGTCATTGACATGGCCACATCTAAGGCGGGATAGACACCATAATTATCAAAATCAGCCGTATCGGGCACTGCACTTTCCACTTTTTCTAATTGCGCAGAGAAATTAATTTTAGCCTTGGGCGAGGCGAGCCAGTCCCAAATTGCATCTAAACTATTGCGATAGAGACTAGGATCGGCAAATTCAGTGACTTCACAAAAAAGCGTGTAGTTGGGCAGCATTCTTTCAAGTAGCGTAGCGGCATAGGCGACTGCTTGCCATCCTTCTAAATCTCTTACTTCTTGAAATATGGTTAATTTTTTTAGCAAGGCTTTTTCCTTCATTCATTTAGGATAATGAGTAATATTGACCAACACCGTCAAGCAGCATCTGGATAGAAATCATGATTAAGATCATGCCCATAAGGCGTTCGATGGCAATTAAACCACGTTCTCCGAGTAACTTATGGAATAAACTGGAAAACATTAAAATAGTCGCAGAAATAAACCAAGCAAGACCTAAGGCGATAGTCCAATCTAACATGCGACTATGATCTTGATTAGCTAATAAAATCAGAGCAGCGAGGATGGATGGCCCTGCTACCAATGGAATGGCTAATGGCACAATAAAGGGCTCTTCTCCAGGCGGTAAGCCTGTCACACTTCCCGCTTGCGGAAAGATCATTTTAAGAGCAATAAGAAATAATATGATGCCGCCGGCAATACTGACGGTTTCTTGTTTTACACTTAGAAAATTGAGCACTGCTTGGCCACTGTATAGAAATATCAGCATAATAATGAGGGAGAATATGAGTTCTCTGGCTAATACTATGCGGCGTCGTTTAGGCTCTATGGATTTTAGTACAGACATAAATATGGGCAGGTTACCCAAGGGATCCATAATAAGGAAAAGCGTAATGGCGGCTGACCATATATCCATTTTTTACTCTACACTCTGCTCAAAACGGCTCTAGTTTAACGCATCTCTGGATCACTACCCAGTTATTCGTTAAAAAATAGTTTTAATTTCAAAGGCTTGATGCTTTAATTATTAAAACTTAGAAATAACTAATTAGACATTGTGGTATTTCGACGTAATCTTAACTAGCAAAACTAAACAATTACGCTTTAATTGCATATATTAATTTGCTGGAAATAACCTGAAAAAATTGAGAGGAAATCAATATGAGTCTTATGACAGTATCACAAGTTGCAGAGTTTCTCGGCGTGCAAGATGTCCGAGTAGAACGATTAGAGCGTGAAAGTTTATTGATAGCGGAAGATAAAGACTCAGAGGGAAAACCCTTATTTGATTCAGTTGCGGTTGAACGATATAAAGTTCTTGCTGAACGTTTAGGCGGCTTGTAAAAAGAGAAAGAGTGAATATGCCTCTTGCTAAAAGCAGATTCACTCCTGTTTTTTTGATTATCTAGAACGCAACTAAGGCTCTAGCTATCGTCCTAAACCCTTGGGCAGTTGCTCCAGCAGGCATAAGATTATTAGCACTGCCGTTATAAGCTGCCGCTAAGTCTATATGTAGCCAGCCAGTTCCCTCTTCGTTGACAAAGCGTGATAAAAACCCTGCCGCATTTGAGGCACCACCGGCGCCACCGCCTTTTTGTACTCGACTGTTAGCCGTATCGGCAAAGTTAGAGGGGCATTTTTCTCGATGCCATTTTTCTAAAGGCAGGCACCATGCTAATTCATTCTCTAATTCAGCCCACGCCATAGCTTGCAGTTGCAGAGATTTATCTAGGCTGAAAAAGGCATTGTACTCATCACCCAAAGCGACATGTGCTGCACCGGTCAGTGTTGCCGCATCAATAATTAAGGGAGCATTTGTCTCACTGGCCGCAAGCAAACCGTCGGCTAAGACTAAACGACCTTCCGCATCCGTATTGACAATCTCTACTGAGGTGCCATTTTTATAGGTAATAATATCGCCTAGCTTGAAGGCATGGCCGCTCACTAAATTTTCAGCACAACACAGGAATACTTTTACCCGTTTGTTTAAACCACGTAGCATGGCTAAACCTAAACCTCCCACTACTGTTGCAGCACCGCCCATGTCGCATTTCATGTTAAGCATGCCTTCGCTTGACTTTAAGCTGTAACCACCACTATCAAAGGTTATCCCTTTACCCACGAGGCAGGCAACAACAGGTGTGTTTTCATCACCACTGGGATTGAAGTCGATTTCAGCCAATACCGGTGGCCGTGAACTACCGCGACCCACTTGATAGATGCCGTGCCAACCTTGTTGTTGTAACTCTTCGCCCACAATCAGCTTGCTAGTAACAGAAGCGGGGTTAAGTGAACTTAACCATGCAATACTTTGCTCAGCTAATAGTTCAGGAGACAATTCTTCGGGCGTAGCGTTGATCAATTTGCGAGTAAACAACATGGCAGCTAAGCGGTGTTGTAGTTCGACTTTGTCTTGATTATCCGTCCATTCAATTTGTGTCGTTTTTTTAACAGAGGTAAAACTTTGCGCAAAAGACCACTGTTGCTCAATCTGCCAGTCGCCTAATAGTTTGACGCTTTGTAAACCCATAGAGTCTAATATTCGTGCCGCTTTCTGGATCAATATATGGTCTTGCAACAGATCCTGAATATGGATTTTAAACTGATTCCCTTCTATTGATACGAGGGTGCCCGGCGCATAATAATCTGCAATGGCGTCGGTAGTTAAATAGATATTACAAAAAGACATAGTGGCTCCACTAAAGTGTGATAGTTAACTAAGGTGAATTCGAATTAATTAAATTCAGCTACAAGTTATGTTCATGATAGATAATAACAGGTGTATAGGTACTTTGGAGAAATGTTGAATGCACTACCCTGCAAAATTAAGTCACGGATGGTTAATAAAGCGCTACAAACGTTTTTTAGCTGATGTGGAATTAGATGATGGTAGTGTTGTTACCGCCCATTGCGCTAACACTGGGGCTATGACGGGGTGTGCTGAACCGGGGTGGCAAGTTTGGTTGTCCCACAGTGATAATCCCAAACGCAAACTAGCCTTTAGTTGGGAGTTGGTGCAAACCACTGAAGGGCAATGGATTGGTATCAATACCCATAAAGCCAATGAATTAGTTGCAGAGGGCTTAGCTGACAATAGACTTAAAGAGCTCCTTGGTTATAGCCGAATTCAGCGAGAGGTAAGGTTTGGTCAAGAAAATAGTCGAGTTGATTTTTTGTTACGTGATGATGAACGGGCTGATTGTTACCTCGAGGTGAAGTCTGTCACCTTACTGCAGAATGGGCAGGGTTATTTTCCAGATGCAGTGAGCTTACGGGGACAAAAACATTTGCGTGAACTAACACAGTTGAGAAGAGCAGGAAAACGGGCAGTTTTATTATTTTGTGTGCAACATAGTGGGATTCATTCAGTCAAAGTGGCCCAGCATATTGATCCCCAGTATGCACTTGAATTAAACCGAGCCGTGAGCAGTGGTGTTGAAATATTCGCCTATTCCGTTAGTATGTCACCAGAAAAAATCGTTATAAATCAATCTATCCCGTTTATTTTTTAAATTAGCTGTTGATTTTTTTCGC
>Ga0163215_100836_pt1 | contig 32197 bp, 26 predicted proteins | sample SynspAceP_FD_185934 | JGI IMG/M metagenome (GOLD analysis project Ga0163215, IMG submission 185934) | Saline lake microbial communities from Ace Lake in Antarctica - Synechococcus sp. Ace-P (Hybrid Assembly) | ecosystem: Environmental > Aquatic > Non-marine Saline and Alkaline > Saline | place...
CAATGAAGTCAGGCGGTCCAATGCAGTTCCATCTGCGGATCAAAGACCGTGACGGGCCCTTCGGGCGTGTCGATGTGGGGCGGGAATGTTGCGTCTTCGCGCACCAGTGTGACGGTGTCCTCATTGGCGGGCAGGCCATAGAACGCGGGTCCGTTGAGCGAGGTGAAGGCCTCAAGCTTGTCGAGCGCGCCGTCCTGTTCAAACACTTCTGCGAGGATCGACATCGTGTTGGGTGCGGTAAAGCAGCCCGCACAGCCGCAGGGCAGCAGTTTGTTCGCATCCGTATGCGGAGCGGAATCGGTGCCAAGGAAGAAACGCGGATCGCCGGATGTGGCCGCTTTGCGCAGAGCGAGGCGGTGTTCCTCGCGTTTGGCCACGGGCAGGCAGTAGTAATGCGGCTTGATGCCACCGGCGAGGATGTGGTTGCGGTTGATCACAAGGTGGTGTGTGGTGATTGTGGCGCCAAGGTTTGTGTCATTGGCGCGGACATAGTCCGCGGCCTGTGATGTGGTGATATGTTCCATAATCACGCGCAGGCCGGGATGGGCGCGGCGGATCGGATCGAGCACACGGTCGATAAACACGGCTTCGCGGTCAAAGATATCAACGGACGGATCTGTGACTTCGCCGTGGGTGCACAGCGGCAGGCCGATTTCGGCCATTTTCTCTAGTACTTTGGCCACGTTTTCGAAGTTGCTGACACCGGAGGCGGAATTAGTGGTGGCTCCTGCGGGGTAGAGCTTGACCGCGGTGATCAGACCTTCGGCGTGGGCCGCGGCAACATCGGCAGGGTCTGTGTCTTCGGTCAGATAGAGGGTCATCAAAGGGGTAAAATCATCGCCCTGCGGGACCGCGGCAATGATCCGGTCGCGGTAAGCGCGGGCATCGGCGGCCGTAACCACGGGCGGCACCAGATTGGGCATGATAATCGCGCGGGCGAAATGTCGGGAGGTATGTGGCAGCACAGCGCGCAGCATGTCGCCGTCGCGCAGGTGCAGGTGCCAGTCATCAGGACGGCGGACCGTGAGTGTTTGTGTCATATCCGCGTGCTAGCATGCTGCGGGAAGGCGCGCTAGTCTTCTGTGTCGCTGTTTTTACTGGTAGCAGCCAGTCTGCGGGCAAACCGGGGTGCGTCCATCCGAGCGGTTACATTGCGTGCCAATGTCAGTGACAGCGTCTCTCTGCCCTCTCCGTCAAGTGCGGCCAACAGATTGCGAAGATAGGGTGGATGGTCCCGCCGTGCGCGCATCATCCGGGCAAAGGCCAGATCATCCAGACTATCGTTCGCAATGGCCAGCAGTAGCTGTGAAAGTTGCTCCATCTCCAGCAAGTCGGTCTGGATGGCGTCACCCATAAATCGCAGCCGCAGTTTACGGGTATTGGGGCGGGTGAAAAGAGCGGCGTGCATCGCGTCGAATGTCTCACGCGGGTCATAGACCACATAGGCCGACTGCGCACCGTCGAGCATGTCGGGCGCATAGCCGTAGCGGGTGGTGAAATCGGTGCGGCGCATGGTGGTGAACCGGTCGTCCCATTCAGTCACGCGGGGATCCAGAGTTGCTTGTGGCTGGACCGCCAGCACATGGGATCCGGGCGCTGCGACGGAATAGGCGGCAGCAGCATAGGCGCAGGGACCCGCGCCGTAGAAAATAACCTGCTCGAAATCATCAAAGAATCCATCGTCGATCAGACGGTCAAAATATCCGTAGACGGATGCATCGCGAAACCACGTGTCGCCGTTGGAAGCGATGCACAGGCTGGACCAGTTATGCTCCAGCATCATTTCCCATCCCAGAGGCTGGGCCAACGACGAGAGTGCCGGAATACCCTGAAGCGTCTCGAAGGTTACCAGAAGAGTTTCTGATCTCTCGATGAAGGCGGAAAAGTGACGCTTGCCCAAACGCTCGAAATAGCCGTCCTCGTCGCACAGTTCTTCTATAGCGGCCAGCCAGTCCGCCTTTTTCATGCCCGCAAGGGACGTGTCGAAATTCAGACTGTCATCTGCCATCTGTGCATCCTCATCTGTCCCGCATGGCATGTGGTGCATGCAGGTTCACGGGTAAGGATGGCAGCGCAATGGGGCAAAATTGCGGAAAATGCGCGCTATTTTCTGGGGGGCGGTCAGAATGCGTCTGGGGCTGACCTGCGCGCCAGATTTGCGTGGTGGACCATGAATTGCGCAGCCCTCTGGGAAACAGGGCGCGAGGGGGGGGCCATCATAAGCCGTCCGAAGAGTGCGCGAAACGGTTCTTGTTGTAAGAGCGCGTCAAACCGCGCGCTGCGCCATGCGACTGCGTCCGTGTGGCATTGTGCAAGCACCGGATCAGATTTGAGCGCCACCAGCGCATCTGCGCGCGGGGCAGCGAGGCTCTGGATGCTGGTATCTTCATCGGTGTTGAAATTCCGCTCCACCCAATAGTCGAGGCCCAGCAGATGGTCACTGTGCACCGCGCGGCCGCGGTCGGCTTTCACCACATAGCTTTCCATCGCGCCCAGAGGGTAGTGGTTGAGTTGGACCAGCCCGTAATTGTCCTGACCGAAGTTGGAAAAGATCCGCTTTTTCACGAATTGGTCTGGCAGGGGCGCGCCGTTGCCATCGAACCAGCGGGCTTGTGCGATTTTGTCCGGATTGATGTCGCGAGGACGGTGGACGCCGGGTTTGTTGTAGGTGCCGTCATTGCGGTAGAGGGTTTTGAACATCGCTGCGCGCCAGGGCCAGTACATCACGGCCGGGGCAGCGCAGGTGAAGGTATCGAGCACGGGGGTGTCCGTATAGCGGACGTGGTCGCCCGCACCGAACAGCCGCCATGTCAGGGTGATGGCTGTTGCGTCGGGGATGGCCGCGTGCAGGGCGTCCAGCGTGTGATCGCCGCAGTGGATGTTGACGAATTCATCCACGTCCAGTGGCAGAATCCACTGCGCCTGATGCACCAGATCATGTTTGGCGGCCGCTTTGAGCGCGGTGAACTGGATGCCGCCCTTGTCATAGGGGCCATCGTTGCGGATGTGGGTCAGCAGGCCCATCTCTGAGAGGCGGTCCAGCATGTTGTCGGTGCCATCCTGACAGTCGTTCGAAAAGACCAGAAAGCTGTCAAAGCCCACTGCGCGGTGGTGGGCTAGCCATTCCAGAAGGAACGCCCCCTCATTGCGGACGCACAGGACCGCCAGATGGGAGGGCGTAGTTGGCATCAGCTTTCCATGTCCAGCGCCAGTGCATAGGCCACCCGCTCGGTCGGGGTCAGCTTTACGGCCAATGCATCGCGGTAGAGGTCGGCGAATTCGGGGTTTTCGTGCAACTCGGCTGCCTTGGCGCGGTGCCACTGACTGCCTTTTTCCTGCCAGCCGCGCAGAATGTCATCCTCCATCAGGCGGTTGTATTCCAGTTTCAGGCGGGCGGAGTTGCGCTGGATCGTGATGTCGCGGCAGTCTGACCAGTCCATGCGGATCCAGTAGTTGATCCCGATCGAGCGGTCCACATGCAGGGCGCGGCCACGCTGGCGTTTGATCAGGAAACTCTCGGCCGAGCGCAGCGCATAGTGGTTGAGCTGCAACAAATCAAAGCCCACATTCTTCTTGGAGGACCGCCAGCCGTTTTTTGCAACATCCTTGGTCATGTCATTGCCCGAGCCGTTGACCCATTTTACGGTCTTCTCGAATTCGTCCTGCAGTTTGTTCGGACGGTGACACGAGATTTTCTCGTAGGCGCCGATGTTCTTGAACATCGTCTTGAAACCCCAAACCGTATGCGGCTTGGGGCAGAATTTGGGAGAGCAGGCATCAAACTGGTCGATGACGAAATCATTGTTGAGCTGTGTGACGCCGTTGTGGCCGAACATCCGCCACGTCATGGCGATGTTGGTTGCATCGGGTACGCGCGCAAGAAAATCCTGCACTGTGCCGTTGCCGCAGCGCACGTTCATAAATTCGTCCACGTCGATGTGGATGATCCATTCGGCGTTATTTATTACCGGTTCTTCCAGCGACTGGTTTAACGCGTATTGTTGGGGAGAGTTTCCTTTCCAACCGTCGTTGTTGCGGTGCTGGAGCACGCCCATTTCCTGAAGGCGGTCGAGAATTTCGCTCGTGCCGTCCTCGCAGCCATTGGTGTAGATCAGGAAGTTATCGATCCCCATGGCGCGGTGGTAGGCGACCCACTCAACGATATATGGTGCCTCGTTTTTCATGCATCCGACGATGACGTTGCCGGAATTGCCTGCAGGCAAATCGCGCGGAGTGATGGGTGTGTAGGGCGCGGCCTGTTCTTCCTCGTTGACCGATCCCAGTTTGTTATGCGGTGCAAAGGAGGAGTTGCGCAGCTGCTCGAAGTTCTGCACGGCTAGCGGCGGCATGAGTTTGCGCGCAGTGGCGCTCAGCCCGTCGGGGGCGTCGGCTTCGCTGCGCGGAGGTGCTTCTACAGCTGTCTCGAGGTTTGGTAGCGGTTCGGGGGCGCCTTCCACTGCGCCTGCAAGACGGGCCAGATCCTCGGCGCGCTTGCGCTGTTCCTGCCGCGTCGCCTTGTCGATGCGCCACATGAAGCCCAGCAGATATTGGGATGGGCGGAACCCGAACAGGGGATCGGCCTCGGCCCAGCGCCCCTTGGCGCGCGGTCCCTTGAAGGTGTCGGTATGCAGTCCGGGGTGCTGTTTCAGCAGCGTCTTGAGGCCGGGCGCGAAATGGCGGGTGACGGGATGCAGGCTGGCCAGATCCACAGGCGGGCCGTCTACGGCCACCTCCTGAACAAATCCACGCCACATGTGGCGTGGCAGGATGCGCTGGCGGCTGGCCAGTACCTTGAGGATCAGCGCGTTGAGCTGTCGGCCCCGCGCCAGTGCCGCCTCGGAGGTGGGGGCGGGATAGACCATCTCTTCCGCCTTGCCTAACCCTTGCGCGATTCCGAAGGCGCTCGTGATGTCTTCAGTCACCTCCGCGGAGGCAAAGCGGTTTGCGTCATAGCTGTGCAGCGCCACGTTGCCTGCGCCGAAGGCCTCCTCCCAAAAGTTGACAAGTGCGGGCAGGTCCAGCCAGTGATTGGGCGATTGGGTCTCTGCAAAGACACCGGCGGCAGGGTCGATCTGGGGTGTCGCGTCCAGTGCGGCTTGCCACCAGCTGTCGGTGCCTGCCAGATCTAGCTCGGCCTGAAGGCTCAGGCCACGACCCTCCAGAATTTGGGCATCGTAGGCGCGGGCCAGCATGCGGGTTGGCATATCCACATGAGCGACGATGCGGATATCCTCGGACAAAGGCGACAGCATATCTCGCAGCCGCGCCAGCTCGGTTTTGCTGCGCAGGCTGTTGCCCAATTGGGTGCACGACAGGATCAGCACGTCAGGCGTGTGCTGTGCGACTTCACGGGTCAGGTCCCTAACAACACTGTCGCGCAGAGTGGCCTGTTTCAACGGAGTGATATAGCCGCGGTTGAACCGAAGCGGATCCACATGGCCGGGATCGGTGGCTGCCATGAACAGTCTTGTATGGTTCTTGTTGCCAGGGCTGCGGGCATAGAGAATACGCTGGTCCAGCAGGTCCGCCCGTTTATTCGATAGAACGGACTGGATGCGCGCGGCGCTGGCTTCTTCCGGACCGATGTGGAGGTATATTCGCATTAGCCCGCCCTGTGTTCCGTATTTGCGTTGGCCTGACCCCACCAGGGCAGGTCAACTTCCAGATGTGCCGCCACCGCCGCGTGGGAGCCCGGCTCTGTCACGTCGTATTCCAGATAGGCGGGATCGCCCGCAAAGATCGCATTGAGATGGGCGTAATGCGCATCGATCCACTGAACTCGCTCGCGCGAGGTTTCGCCGTAGCCTTCGGGCAAGCCGGGGATGTCCGCGGCATGAAGCCTGTCGGTGCCCAGATCGGACCACGCGAGCATGGATTGCGAGACATCCCAGCTGTCGCGCCGCGAGGCGAGGAAACGCACATCGGGATTGTTGCGCCGGATCGCGTCGATGATCGCGTAATCCATTTGCGGCCAGAGCGATTTACCTTTGCGCAGGCAGCTCAGCTCGGTCAGGGCGGTGAAATCCGCGAAGAATTCTGCCGGATCGCCGCTTTGGAAATACCCCTGATAAAGAATATCCGCGACGAAGGCGTCTTTGAGCATCTCCACTTCTGTCTGGCGCGGGCGAATGCGGTGATCAGCCACGCGAAATCCCGCCATCTTCAGCGCCCGCGCCAACGACGTGGTGCCGGTTTTGGGGAGGCCCAGATTGACAACCCGTAGGCCGCTCACGCCAGCCCCTCCAACAGGCCCAGATCCCGCAGCATCGCTTCTTCCTGCGGGGGCAGGGTGGACGCTGCCCGCAGCTGCGCGCGCATCTTTCGGTAGTCCTCTTGCTCCAGCAGCGCATCGCGGCGCGCGATATGGGCGGTGACGCAGGCCTCGTGCAGCGCGCGGATGTTACTTTGCGCCTTCAGCCTGTCCATCTTCGCGGTGACGGTAGGCAGGTGCCGCTGGATCGAGGTGTCCTCCCACGCGGGATCGTTGCGCTCGCGCCAGTAGGTGTCGTCAAACACGCGGTTCTCGCGGTTCACGTCACCCCGATCGTTCTTGACAAGATAGCTGTCCAGGCTGCGCAGGGCATAGTGATTGAGTGTTGCAAACGTCCGCGCACCGCCGGCTGGAAAGCGGCGGATGCGGCGCGGATTGGCGGCCACCAAAAAGCGATGCGGCACAGGGCGTCCCGCGCCATCTGTCCAGCTGGGGCGCTGCTTCTTCTTGACTTTGGGCTGGAAGAACGGCCTATGCGCGCCATAATACTGCAATGGAAAGTCCTGCCGGATGAGGGACTTAACCTCGATCGCGGCCTCCCCGCACCAAAGATCGGGATTGTGCGAACGGGTGAACTGGCCGATCACGGGACGGTCCTGATACGCCTCTATCCCGTCGTTGGCGAAAAACTGGAAGTTCAGGCTGATGGCTTGCGGATTACCACAGGCTTCGATCAAGGCGGATAAACTGTGATCGCCCACCTGGATGTTCGGAAATTCATCCACATCTGCGATCCAGACCCAGTCTGCCTGGCTAACGATGTCTTGCTTTTTTGCGTCCTTCAACGCCTCCATCTGGTAATTGCGTCCTTCTGCGGGATTGGGCAGGTGGCGTAGATGACCCTGCTCTGCCAGCGCGTCCAGCAGCGTGTCGGTACCGTCGTCGCAATCGTTGGAGTAAAACAAAAAATCGGTGACGCCGATGCACTGGTGATATGCGATCCATTCCAGCAGGAACGGTCCCTCGTTCTTCACGCAAGTGACGGCTGTGATTTTCAGATCATGCGCCATGGACATATCCGTCCCATGCCGCTTGTTGGGGATATAACATCTTCGCCTCGTTAACAGGGTCGCGGTGCCAGTTTGGCCCGAAACCTCTTTTTTGCTCCTTAACAGGATGGCATTTAGCAGCAATTGCGTCAATCTGCGAGCGGCAGGGGTATGGTGCGACGTGACATATCTATCAATACGACCAATGGCGGCTTGACCCCCGTGCGTGGCAATGGCCTTGTGTAGCGGTCAGAAGCGGGGGAGCGACAGATGACCGATATTTCATCCATAGATGCAGTGCAAAAGATGCTGGCAGATCAGGGCTATGTCTGCGGGCGCGCATTGGGAACTGTGGTTTTTCTCAGCCTCAAGCTGGGCCGCCCGCTGTTTCTGGAAGGCGAGGCGGGCGTGGGCAAGACCGAGATCGCCAAGGCGCTGGCCGCCGCGATGGGCCGTCGCCTGATCCGGTTGCAATGCTACGAAGGGCTGGATGCTTCAACGGCAGTCTATGAATGGAACTTTGCCGCGCAGATGGTTGCGATCCGCACGGCCGAGGCCACCGGGGGGGCGGACCGCAAGGCGCTCAACGCAGAGCTTTTCAGCGAGGAGTTCCTGATCGAGCGGCCCCTGCTGCAAGCGTTACGTCCCGACGAGAATGGCGCGCCGGTGCTGCTGATCGACGAGCTGGACCGCACCGATGCGCCCTTCGAGGCGTTTCTGCTTGAAGCGCTCAGCGATTTTCAGGTCACCATCCCTGAAATGGGCACGATCAAAGCGCCCGAGCCGCCCATCGTCATCCTTACCTCCAACCGCACCCGTGAGGTTCATGACGCGCTCAAACGCCGCTGCCTCTATCACTGGGTGGACTATCCCGATTTCGAGCGCGAGATGGAGATCCTCACTGCCCGAGCACCCGAAGCCGCAGAAGCGCTCAGCCGCGAGGTTGTGGCCTTTGTCCAACGGCTTCGCACCGAGGATCTGTTTAAAAAGCCCGGCGTGGCCGAAACCATCGACTGGGCCAAATGTCTGCTGGCGCTTGATGTGCTGACCCTCAGCCCCGAGGTCATCGCGGATACGCTGGGTGCCGTGCTGAAATACCAGGATGACATTGCCAAGCTCCAGGGATCCGAGGCCAAGCGCCTGCTGGACGAAGCGCGCGCCAGCCTTGAGCCATGACGGGTATCTTCATTGTGCCCTTTAAACTCAATCCTGCCCTATCTACCCGTACAGGCACTCTGAATGGCTGAATACGCGCCCCTCGCACTCCCTGACACGCCGCGCCTTGCGGGTAACATCACGCACTTCGCGCGGGCGCTGCGCCGTGCGGGGCTGCCCATCGGGCCGGGGCGGGTGATCGACGCGATCCGCGCGGTGGAGGCGGCAGGGTTCACTGAAAAACGGGATTTTTACTGGACCCTGCATGCCTGTTTCGTGAACCGCCCCGAACACGCCCGCATCTTCGCGCAGCTTTTCCGCCTCTACTGGCGTGATCCGCGGTATCTGGAGCATATGATGGCCGCTATGCTGCCCGCGATCCGCGGGGTGCAGGAAGAGCGCCCCGCACAGGCGGCAGAGAAACGCGCGGCGGAGGCATTGCTGGACGGGGCCGAGGCGCCGCCAAAGGACGAGGCGGAGGAAGAGCGAGAGGAGGAAACACTCATCGAAGTGGACGCCTCGCTTACGATGTCCAGTTCCGAGCGTCTTAAGACGCTGGATTTTGAACTGATGAGCCTTGCGGAGGTGGCCGAGGCCAAGCGCATGATGGCGCGGCTCAAGCTGCCGATCAAGCCGCTGCCGTCGCGGCGCAGTGCGGCGAGCTTCGGCCAAGGTCGGGTGGACGCGGCGCGATCCTTGCGCGCAGCGCTCCGGCAGGGCGGCGAGATGACGGCGCTGTCGCTCAAGAAACCGAAAGACCGCTGGCCCAACCTGGTGGTGCTTTGCGATATCTCGGGGTCGATGAGCCAGTATTCGCGGCTGATCCTGCACTTCCTGCATGCGGTTGCCAATGAACGCGGCGCGGGCTGGGCGCAGGTGCATGCGTTCACCTTCGGCACGCAATTGACCAATATCACCCGTCATTTGCGCACCCGTGACGTGGATGCGGCGCTCAAGGCTGCGGGGGCGCAGGCGCAGGATTGGGAGGGTGGCACGCGCATCGGTCAGTCACTGGAGAGTTTCAACCGCGACTGGTCACGACGGGTGCTGGGGCAGGGGGCGGTGGTGTTGCTGATCACCGACGGGCTGGACCGCGATGACCCGGCAGCACTTGCGCGTCAGATGCAGCGGTTGCACCTGTCGGCGCGGCGGGTGATATGGCTTAATCCGCTGCTGCGCTGGGACGGGTTTGCGCCAAAGGCAGCAGGCATCCGCGCGATGCTGCCCCATGTGGACAGCTTTCGCGCGGGGCACTCGATTGAATCGCTGGAGGCTCTGGCGGCCGCTATATCACATCCTGATGATGTTGGCGAAAAGGCGCGGCTGATGCGCATGATCGAGAGTGCTTGAGGGGGCCAGCCCCCTGCTGTGCCGGAGGCACGGCACCCCCGGAGTTTTTCGGCAAAATGAAGAAGCGGGCTCAGGTCACCGTTTGCGCGAAGCTGCCAGTGTAGAGCGTGGCGAGGTCGGAAAGTTGCGCGGACGAAGTTCCGAAGGACAGCGTGTCGCCGCCGAAGGTGCCGATTTGGGTGAGCGAGAGGCCGGCAGCGGTAGCGGCTGACAGGAGCTCGGCTGCGTTTTGTGGCGTTGCGGCAATCAGATAGCGGGCCTGGTCTTCTCCGAAGAGCTTTGCTGTGTCTTCTGTCTCTAGTGCCATTCCGAGCTTTGCGTGGTTTGCCATCTCGAAGGCCGCCAGCGCCAGACCGCCGTCGGACAGATCCGTGCAGGCGGCGATGGCTGTGTGGTTGGCACGGATGAAATCGCCGTGCGCGGCTTCGAGCGCGAGATCGACATGGGGGGCATCGCCCTCGATGCGGCCAAAAGCTTCGGCGAGTAGGGCGGACTGGCCAAGATGACCCGATGTCTCGCCCAGCAGCAGGGCGACATGGCCGGGCGACACGTCAAAGCCGATGATATCCGTGGACGCCTTGAGCAGACCTACTGCACCAATGGTGGGTGTGGGCAGAATCGCGGAGCCGTCTGTTTCGTTATAGAGCGAGACGTTGCCGGAGACGATGGGCATACCGAGGGCGGCCACAGCTTCTCCGATGCCTTTGATGGCGCCGACAAACTGGCCCATGATCTGGGGCTTTTCCGGGTTGCCGAAGTTGAGGTTGTCGGTGGTCGCGAGTGGTGTCGCACCCACGGCGGTAAGGTTGCGGTAGGCCTCGGCCACCGCCTGTTTGCCACCCTCCACGGGGTTTGCCTTGACGTAGCGCGGTGTGACGTCGGAGGTGAAGGCAAGCGCCTTGTCTGTCCCATGCACGCGGATGATGCCTGCACCCCAGCCCGGCGTGCGGGCGCTGTCGCCCATGACCATCGTGTCATACTGCTCGAATACCCAGGCCTTGCTGCCGTAGTTTGGCGAGGCCAGCAGCGCCTTGAGGCCTGCGACGGGGTCGATTGTTGGGGCGTCTGTGAGGGGCTCTGCGGCGGGTGTTTCCACCCATGGGCGGTCATATTCGGGTGCGGTGCCGGAGAGCGCCTTGAGCGGCAGGTCCGCTTTGATCTCGCCATTCAGGCGGATGAGGAAGCGGTCCTCGGCGATGGTCTCGCCCACGATGGCGAAATCGAGGTCCCATTTGTCGAAGACGGCTTTGGCTTGGGCTTCCAACTCTGGGCGCAGGACCATGAGCATACGTTCTTGCGATTCCGACAGCATCATTTCATAGGCCGTCATGTTGACCTCGCGGACCGGTACTTTCTCCAGATCGAGAATGACGCCTAGGTTGCCCTTGTCGCCCATCTCGACGGCCGAGCAGGTCAGACCCGCAGCACCCATATCCTGAATGGAGATCACAGCGCCGGTGGCCATCAGCTCAAGCGTCGCTTCCATCAGGCGTTTTTCGGTGAAGGGATCGCCGACCTGAACGGTTGGGCGCTTTTCCTCGATCGTGTCGTCGAATTCAGCGGAGGCCATCGTGGCACCGCCGACACCGTCACGGCCTGTTTTCGCGCCGAGGTAGACGACAGGCATGCCGACACCGGAGGCGGCGGAGTAGAAAATCTTGTCTGCATCGGCCAGTCCTGCGGCGAAGGCATTGACCAGACAGTTGCCGTTGTAGGCTTTGTCAAAGCGGACTTCGCCGCCCACTGTGGGTACGCCGAAGCAGTTGCCGTAACCGCCGACACCGGCGACCACGCCGTGCACCAGTTGACGGGTTTTGTGATGGCTTGGCTCGCCAAAGCTGAGGGAGTTCATTGCCGCGATGGGGCGTGCGCCCATGGTAAAGACATCGCGCAGGATGCCGCCCACGCCCGTGGCCGCGCCTTGGTAGGGCTCGATGTAGGAGGGGTGGTTGTGGCTCTCCATCTTGAAGACCACGGCCTGACCATCACCGATATCGACAACGCCTGCGTTCTCGCCCGGACCGCAGATGACTTGCGGGCCGTCCGTGGGCAGGGTGCGCAGCCACTTCTTGGAGGATTTGTAGGAGCAATGCTCGTTCCACATGGCCGAGAAGATCCCCAGCTCGGTAAATGTGGGGGTGCGGCCGATCAGGTCGAGAACGGTCTGATATTCACTGTCGCTTAACCCGTGTGCGGAAATGATGTCCTGGGTGATGGCTGGTTCTGACATGGTGACGCTCCCCGAAGGCGATAAAACTTGGGGTCTCTCTTAGGGCAGGAGCGTGCGGGGGGGAAGTGCTGTTTGCGGTTTGAGCGTGCGAGTTCTCAAGACCCGACAGGACAAAAAAAGACCGGGCACAAAGGCCCGGCCAAGTCCAACAGGGAGGTATAAGGCGATGCGCCGAAGCGTTTCAATCCTTATACGGGTCAATTAAGACGCACCCTGCTTATAATCAAGGCAGATTCCACACGCGCCTTAGCATGTCCGCTATGCGTTCGGCGCATGGCTGCTGCTGCGGCACCTAGCCGTCCTTTTGCTGCTTGCGGAAATTGATAATTTCTTCCTGCACAAACTCCTTGAAGGCCGCCACGCGTTTGGACTGGCGCAATTCCTCGGGGTAAGCGAGGAAAACCGGCACATCGGCAGATTCGATCTCGGGGAGGACACGGACCAGATCTGGGAAGTCCTGTAACAGATAATCCGGCAACACGCCGATGCCGAGGTTGTTAAGCACGCCCTGCAAGACACCAAAATAGTTATTGACGGTCAGCAGGGAGCGGATGTCGTACATCATCAGCTGCTGGATCAGATGCAGCCCTGCGCCCACCTGATCACTTCCGGTGTTCTGGCAGATCAGTCTGTGGCTGGAGAAATCTTCCAGCTGTTCTGGTGTGCCGTTGGCTTCCAGATAGCTCGAACTGGCGTAGAGGCACATGCGCACGGTCATCAGGCGTTTACGGACCAGATCGGCCTGTGACGGCTCCTTGAGGCGGATGGCCACATCGGCCTCGCGCATCGGCAAGTCCAGGACGCGTTCCTCAAGCATGAGGTCCACCTTGAGGTCGGGGTATTTGTCGTAGAGTTTGGACAGGCGCGGGGCCAGCCACAAGGTGCCGAAGCCGGTGGTGGTGGTCACGCGCAATTCGCCGAATACTTCTTCCTCACTGTCGCGGATACGTGCGGCGGCGGCGTCGAGGCGTTTGGACATCGCGCGTGTGGCGTCAAACAGCAACTCGCCCTGCTCGGTGAGAATCAGCCCGCGTGCGTGACGGTGGAACAGATTGGTGTTCAACTGCTCCTCCAGTCCGCGCACCTGACGGCTTACAGCGGATTGTGACAGATTCAATTTATCCCCCGCATGAGTCAGCGACCCAGCGTCCGCAACCGCGTGGAAAATCCGCAGTTTGTCCCAATCCATGATATGTCTCCCTGATTGATGTGTCTTTTAACGTATTTACCCTCTCGGCACAGCCCCTAGCGGCGGGGAATTTTGCCAAGAGCGGATAAGATGCTATACAGGTCAGCTTTTGTGACCTATTGTGCTGCTAAATGATGCATGTTCTTGTGGGCTAAACGGCCCGCTGGTTTCTTGGGAGGGATGCCATGACGACGCAAAAGATTTCACTGAATGACCGTTTTGACCTCGGCAAAAGCCCCGTGCTGCTGAATGGCACGCAGGCGCTGGTGCGCGTGATGATGATGCAGGCCGCGCGAGATAAGGCGGCGGGGCTGAATACTGCGGGCCTGGTGACCGGTTATCGCGGATCGCCTCTGGGCGCGGTGGACATGCAGATGATGCGTGCGGAAAAGCAGTTGGCCCAGCATCAGGTCATCTTTCAGGCCGGGTTAAACGAGGATCTTGCAGCGACCGCCCTGTGGGGGGCGCAACAAGCGGAAGTGCGCGGCGAGGGGAAGTACGACGGTGTGTTCGGTCTGTGGTATGGCAAGGGACCGGGGGTTGACCGCTCGGGCGATGTGATGCGCCATGCGAATATGGCGGGCAGCAGCAAGCACGGCGGCGTGATCATGGCGATGGGGGACGACCATACGGGCGAATCCTCTACGGTGCTACACCAGTCTGATTTCGCGATGGTGGACGCCTATATGCCGGTACTGTCGCCAGCAGGCGTGCAGGAAATACTGGACTACAGTCTTTATGGCTGGGCACTGTCTCGCTATTCAGGGCTTTGGGTTGGTCTCAAGACCATGAAGGATACGGTTGAGGTGACGTCGGTAGTTGATGGTGATCCGCACCGGCTGCAATTTGTGACCCCTGATTTCAAGATGCCCGACGGTGGGCTGAACATCCGGCTGGTGGACGAGCGGATTGCGCAGGAGGCGCGGCTGATCGACTACAAACGCTACGCTGCTGAAGCGTTTGCAAATGCAAACGGGATAGACAAGCGCGTCTGGGGCAAGCGCGGTGCGAAAATCGGCTTTGTAGCTGCGGGTAAGAATTATCTGGATCTGGTGCACGCACTTAGCCTGCTGAACATTGACGCGGATGAGGCGGAGCGGCTGGGGATCACGACCTATAAGGTCGGACAGGTCTGGCCGCTGGACATGAAGGGTTTCCATGACTGGGCTGAGGATCTGGACCTGATCGTGGTGGTCGAGGAAAAGCGCAAGCTGATCGAGGTGCAGATCAAGGAGGCGTTGTTTGACGATGATATGCGCCACCGCGTCTATGGCGGGCGCAAGAATGGCGAGGAATTCTTTTCGGCGCGCTGGGCGCTTGATCCGGTCGATATCGCGGAAAAGCTGGGCAATGTCCTGTGCGAAGAAGGACGCGGTACGGATGGCATCCGCAAGGGGCTGTCCGATCTGGCAGAGGCCAAGCGCGCGGACAACGCCGAAGAGCTGGCGGGGCGGTTGCCGTATTTCTGTTCGGGCTGTCCGCATAACTCCTCCACCAAAGTGCCTGAGGGCAGCCGTGCCTATGCGGGCATCGGGTGCCACTTCATGGTGCAATGGATGGACCGCGCGACCTACGGCTTTACCCATATGGGGGGCGAAGGCGCCAACTGGATCGGAGAGGCTCCGTTTTCCAACACGCCGCATGTTTTCCAGAATCTGGGTGACGGAACGTACAACCACTCGGGTGTGCAGGCCATCCGTGCGGCCATCGCTGCCAAGACGAACATCACCTATAAGATCCTTTATAACGACGCCGTGGCCATGACCGGCGGCCAACACAACGAAGGCGATCTGGACGCGGCCCGCATCGTGGCCGAACTGAAGGCGATGGGGATCAAGCAGCTCGAAGTCGTCTATGACGAAAAAGAGGATGTCGATTTCGCCGCCTTCAAGGGCACGCCGGTGCATGAGCGTGCGGAGCTTATGAACGTGCAGGACCGTCTGGCGAAGGTGGAGGGCGTTAGCGCCATCGTCTATATCCAGACCTGTGCTGCTGAGAAACGCCGTCGCCGCAAGCGTGGGCTGTTCCCTGATCCCGACAAGCGGATGTTCATCAACACGGACGTCTGCGAAGGCTGCGGTGACTGCGGCGTACAGTCAAACTGTGTCTCCATCGTGCCTGCGGAAACCGAACTGGGTCGCAAGCGCGCGATTGACCAGTCGTCGTGTAACAAGGATTTCTCCTGCGTGAACGGGTTCTGCCCGTCCTTCGTGACGCTGGAAGGGGCGAAGATCCGCAAAGATCCCACGACAGAGGTGAAAATCCCCGATCTGCCGATGCCTGAACTGCCTGCGATCAAAGGCACCTACAACGTGGTGATTACCGGTGTCGGTGGCACGGGTGTTGTGACCATCGGTGCCGTACTGGCGCAGGCCGCGCAGATTGACGGCAAAGGCGCGGGCATGATGGAGATGGCTGGGCTTGCGCAGAAGGGCGGGGCGGTCAGTATCCATTGCCGACTGTCCGAACGTCCCGAGGACATCTCGGCGATTCGTGTGGCCACGGGTGAATGTGACGCGCTGATTGGCGGCGATCTGGTCACATCGGGCGGGAACAAGACGCTGGGTCTCACCTCGACCGGACGCACGGGTGCTGTGGTGAACAGCCACCAGATCATCACAGGCGATTTCACCCGTGACACCGAGTTCAAGATGCCGTTTGATCGGCTGGAGCTGGCGCTGGAGGCGCGGCTGAAGGATAAGCTGTCGATGTTTGATGCGTCCGATCTGGCGAAAGCAACTCTGGGCGACTCGATCTACTCCAACATGATGATCTTTGGCGCGGCGTGGCAGCGCGGGCTGATCCCGCTGACGCTGGAGGCGGTGCAGGACGCGATCCGCCTGAACGGCGCCGCCGTCGAGCGGAACCTGCGCGCGTTCGAGATCGGGCGCTGGGCAGTGCTTTATCCGGCGGAGGCCAAGAGTGTGCTGACGCCCAACGTGGTGGCCTTGCCGAAAACGCTGGAGGAGAAAATCGCTTTCCGCAAAGATCACCTGAAGGCCTATCAAGGCAAGGGGCTGGTTAAACGCTACGCCAAGATGCTGGATGGTATCACAGACCCGGCCGTGCGTGCGGCGGTAGCGGAGGGCTATCACAAGCTGTTGTCTTACAAAGATGAATACGAGGTGGCGCGGCTGCTGCTGTCCTCACGTGAGAAGGCGCAGGCGGAGTTCGAGGGTGATTTCAAGATGTCCTTCAATCTCGCCCCGCCGATGCTGTCCAAAACCGGCCCCAACGGGCGTCCGATGAAACGCGAATTCGGTCCATGGCTGGAAGGCCCGTTGCGGCTGATGTCGCGTCTCAAGAGCTTGCGTGGCACACCGCTGGACGTCTTCGGCTACACTGCTGAACGGAAGATGGAGCGTGCGCTGATCAAGCAATACGAGGCAGATATGCGTGAGGTGCTGCCAAAGCTCGATGACGATACCCGCGAGGCGATTGTGGCGCTGGCAAATCTGCCGCTGCAAATCCGCGGCTTTGGACCTGTCAAACAGGAGAACGAGGCAAAGGCGGCCAAGCGGCGCGAGGAACTGTTGGGCGTGATCCGTGCGGGTGGTCTACCTGCGGCCCGCGCAGCGGAATAGCGCAACACAGCTGTTACACAAGGCCACTATAGCGGGGGCAAAGGAGCCTGACATGGTTATGATGCCCTCGCCCGCCTTCGCCGAACGTGACCTCAGCTATGCACAAGGTGCGCAGACACGGGGCGGTCGTGCGCTGATCCGGTTGATGGAGAACGCGACGGGGCGGATTGGCTTGCTGCGTCGCGCGCAGGGGTGCGAGTTGGCGCTGGCGTGCGGTGCGAATATCTTTGACTTGATGGTGGCCCGCTTCGGGCTGAGTCTCGAGGTGGCGGGCGGTGCGCTGGAGAATGTGCCGCGCAATGGGCCGCTGGTGATGATCGCGAACCATCCATACGGTATTCTGGACGGGCTGGTCATGGGGCATGTCCTGTCGCGAACGCGCGGAGATTTCAGGATCATGGCCAATTCTGTGTTCGCCCGTGCGCCACAGGTTCAGCGGCATCTGCTACCGATCAGCTTTGACGAAACAAAGGAAGCGCTGGCGCTGAATCTCGAGACGCGGCGACATGCGTTGGACTATCTGGGGCAGGGCGGCGCGATCGGGGTCTTCCCTGGTGGCACTGTCAGCACAGGCGCCAAGCCTTGGGCGCGGCCGATGGATCCCCACTGGCGCAGCTTTACGGCGCGGATGGTGGCCAAGTCCGAGGCGGTTGTATTGCCTATTTACTTCGACGGTCATACCAGCCGGATGTTCCAGATCGCCAGTCATGTTCACACAACCCTGCGGCTTGGTCTGCTGATCCAGCAATTTCGCGCGCGCGTGGATACGCCCGTGCGCGTGGTGATCGGCAAGCCGCTGGGCCGCGATATTCTGGATCCGATGGCCAAAGACGCAAAAGCGATGATGGATTTCCTGCGCAAAGCAACGTATGAGCTTGCTCCAGAGCCGCTCAAATCCTTTGAAGCGGGATATGAATTTGAGGACCGGCATAAACGCCGGTAGGCGCGGATGGCGGTAGGCATTTTTGATAGCGGTTTGGGTGGTCTCACAATCTGGGACGCTGTGCAGGCGCGCCTGCCGGATCAGGAGTTTATCTACCTCGCCGATAGTGCCAATGCGCCCTATGGCGTGCGCAGCCCCGACGACATTTACGATCTGACCGTTGAAGCCACCCAGCGCCTGTTCGATGCGGGCTGTGATCTGGTTGTGCTGGCGTGCAACACCGCTTCGGCGGCTGCACTTCGGCGCATGCAGGAGGGCTGGGTGCCCGAGCGCAAGCGTGTGCTGGGCGTGTTCGTACCCCTGATCGAAGCGCTGACCGAACGGCAGTGGGGCGACAACTCTCCACCGCGCGAAGTGTCCGTGCAGCATGTGGCACTGTTTGCCACCCCCGCTACAGTGGCCACGCGCGCATTCCAGCGCGAGTTGGCGTTCCGCGCGATTGGCGTGGACGTGGAGGCGCAGGCCTGTGGCGGCGTGGTGGATGCGATCGAGGACGGGGACATGATGTTGGCCGAAGCGCTGGTGCGTAGCCACGTCGAGGCGCTGCGCCGCAAGATGCCGTCACCACAGGCGGCCATTCTGGGGTGCACCCACTATCCGCTTTTGAAGGATACCTTTCAGGACGCGCTGGGCGCGGATGTGAAAGTGTTCAGTCAGGCGGATCTGGTCGCGGCGAGCCTTGCCGATTATCTGCAACGCCACCCGGATAAACGCGGCACGGGCGAGGCAGCGTTTCTGACCACGGGCAACTCAAAGCGGGTGAGTGACCGTGCGACACAATTCTTGCGACGCCAGATTACGTTTACCGCCGCGTGACCCTGCGCTAGACTGCCTTCAATATTGTTACTCAGGACCATTCAGATGACATACGACATCGCAATTCTTGGCGCGTCCGGTTATACAGGCGCCGAGCTTATCCGCCTGATTGACGGACATTCCTCCATGCAGATCAAAGCTTTAGGTGGGAACTCCAAGGCGGGGCAGAGCATGGCATCAGTGTTTCCGCATCTGCGCCACATGGATTTGCCTGATCTGGTGACAATGGAAGAGATCGACTTTTCCGGCATTGATTTGTGTTTTTGCGCGCTGCCGCACAAGACGTCGCAAGAGGTGATTGCGCAGCTGCCGTCTGACCTTAAGATCGTGGACCTGTCAGCGGATTTCAGGCTACGCGATCCCGAGGAATACAAGCGCTGGTATGGCAACACCCATGCGGCGATGGCGCAGCAAGCCGAGGCAGTTTATGGCCTGACAGAGTTCTACCGCGAGGAGATCCGCACTGCGCGTCTGGTTGCGGGCACTGGCTGTAATGCGGCAACGGGTCAGTTTGCGCTGCGTCCGTTGATTACAGGGGGGCTGATTGATCTGGATGACATCATCCTTGATCTGAAATGTGCTGTTTCCGGGGCGGGACGTGCGCTCAAGGAAAATTTGCTGCATGCGGAGTTGTCCGAGGGCTATCACGCCTATGCACTGGGCGGCACGCACCGGCATCTGGGCGAGTTCGACCAGGAGTTTTCCGCGCTGGCCGGGCGGCCTGTGAAAGTGCAGTTTACACCGCATCTGATGCCTGCCAACCGCGGTATTCTGGCGACAGTCTATGTGAAAGGCGATCCCCAAGCGATTTATTCCGCGCTGCGATCTGCCTATGAAGCCGAGCCGTTCCTAGAAGTCCTGCCGTTTGGTGAGGCACCTTCAACGCGGCACATACGTGGATCCAACTTCTGCCACATCGGGGTAAGCGGAGACCGGATCGAGGGACGTGCGATTGTGGTTGCCGCACTTGACAATCTGACTAAAGGATCGTCCGGCCAAGCGTTGCAAAACGCCAACCTGATGCTAAATATTGATGAGACAGAGGGGCTAATGATGGCCCCGCTGTTCCCTTGACCTACGGGAGGTTACAATGAAAAGCCTGAAAAAACAAAGGCGTATCCAGCTGATCGCTGTGGCGGTTGTGGCTCTGATCGGCTCGACGGCGCTGATTGGCTATGGCATGCGCGACGGGATCAACTTTTTCCGCGCGCCCAGTCAGGTGATGGCGGAGCCGCCCGCACCAACAGAGGTGTTCCGCATCGGCGGGCTGGTCGAGGAAGGTACGCTCAAACGTGGGCAGGGTGAGAAGATCAGTTTCTCGGTGACCGATGGTGGCGCAAGTGTGCCGGTGGTGTTTGCGGGGGTGTTGCCTGATCTGTTCGGCGAGAACGAGGGCATGGTTGGCACCGGACGCTACATCAACGGCGTCTTTGAAGCGTCTGAGATTCTTGCAAAACATGACGAGACCTACATGCCTAAAGAGGTTGTGGACGCGCTCAAGGAGCAAGGCGTCTACAAAGAACCCGAAAGCTGAGGGCGCGCGCTCAGGTGAGCGCGTGTTAACTATTTTCAGGCCTGATTTCCCCGTAACAACAAGGGGAAAACCATGGGTAGTGTCCGGCAGATTGCACAGGAAATTGTGGACCGCGAAGGCGGCTATGTGAATGACCCTGACGATCCGGGTGGGGCCACAAACTTTGGCGTGACGATCCACACGATGCGCCGACTGGGCCTTGATCTGGACCGCGATGGGACCATCACGTCGGAAGACGTGCGCCGCCTGACGCGCGGGCAGGCGATTGAGATTTTTCTGGAGCATTATTTTTCACGCCCGCTGATTGCGGAGCTTCCGGAGGGTTTGCACGCCACTGTTTTTGATATGTACGTCAATGCGGGGGCGAATGCAGTGAAAATCCTACAGCAGTTGTTGGTGGATATGGGGTATGCAGTGGCCGTTGATGGTGCGCTGGGGCCACAGAGTCTTGCGGCTGCGCGCGCAGCCTATGGGGCCTCTTCCGATGATATGGTGAACGCCTACGGTATTGCGCGGCGGAACTATTATTTCCGCATAGCGGACAGACGCGTTGCCAGCCGTAAATACGCGCGCACACGGGCAGGCGGCAAGGGCGGCTGGATCAAGCGGGCGGAGGAATTCATCGCGCCGCGCTATCACCTTACAGAAGTGCAATTCAAAGCGAGGACACGTCAATGGGTCTGATCGAGCGAATCTTTGGTGTGGTCTTTGGTAACAACCGCAATGTGGTACGCGAGACTGTGGAGATTTTCCGCGAGAACGCCGAGGAAGGAGCGGTGCGCAGCGCGAAAGTGCAGGAGCAGGCGATGGGCCAGTACAGCGAAGAGTTCCGCACGCCGCAAGCGGGCTGGTTTGACCGGCTTATGGACGGGGTCAATCGCCTGCCGCGTCCCGCGATGGCGCTGGGAACGCTTGGGCTGTTCATCTCGGCGATGGTGGCGCCTTTGTGGTTTGCGCAGCGGATGCAGGGCATCGCGCTGGTACCCGAGCCGCTTTGGTGGCTGCTAGGCGTGATCGTGTCTTTCTATTTCGGCGCGCGACATCAGGTGAAATCGCAAGATTTCCAGCGCAGTATCGTGAGCACAATCAAGCATGTCCCGCAGGTCGTCGAAAATATCGAGAGTATCGGCAGGATGCGGGCGCAGACGCCGGGAGCAGCGGATATTGGCACCGACGTCCGGCTGGGTGCGCAGGCGCTAGAGGCCGATGATAATCCTGCCCTTCAGGACTGGCGCAGGGCGCATTAGCGGGGCCGCCTGCGGCGCTTTGCCCCCGTGGTGCCTGTACTGCCGATTCTGATTGGATCGACAGCACTGGACGGCTATAACCGAAGCATGATTACAGAACTCGGACATTTCGCCCTCATGCTCGCCTTTGGCGTAGCGCTTGTTCAAATGATTGTGCCCATGGTCGGGGCGGCCAAAGGCTGGCCCGGCTGGATGGCGGTGGCCGAACCGGCCGCAATGGTGCAATTTGTCCTGATTGCCGCATCCTTTGGTGCGCTCACATGGGCCTTTGTGACCTCCGATTTCAGCCTTGCTGTCGTTGTTGCGAACAGCCATTCGATGAAGCCGATGATATACAAAATCAGTGGAACATGGGGCAACCACGAGGGCTCGATGCTGTTGTGGGTACTGATTGTGGCGTTGTTCGGGGCGATGGCTGCATGGTTCGGCGGGCAGTTGCCCGAGAGCCTGCGCGCCCGCGTGTTGGCTGTTCAGGCCTCCATCGGGGTGGCCTTTATGGCGTTTATCCTTCTGACGTCCAATCCGTTCGCGCGTCTGGCTATACCTCCGTTTGACGGGCAGGACTTGAACCCGCTGTTGCAGGATCCGGGCCTCGCATTTCACCCGCCGTTTTTGTACTTGGGCTATGTGGGGCTGAGCATGGCGTTCAGCTTTGCTGTCGCAGCCTTGATCGAGGGGCGTGTTGACGCCGCTTGGGGGCGCTGGGTGCGTCCGTGGACGCTGGCGGCTTGGGTTTTCCTGACTATTGGGATCGCGCTCGGCTCTTGGTGGGCGTATTACGAACTGGGCTGGGGTGGTTTCTGGTTCTGGGATCCGGTTGAGAACGCTAGCTTTATGCCATGGCTTCTGGCTGCGGCGCTGTTGCACTCGGCTATTGTGGTCGAAAAGCGCGAGGCCCTGAAAAGCTGGACAATCCTGCTGGCCATCCTGGCCTTTGGCTTTTCGCTCATCGGGACGTTTATTGTGCGGTCCGGCCTGCTGACCTCGGTGCATGCCTTCGCCAATGATCCAGAGCGCGGCATTTTCATCCTTGCGATCATGGCGTTCTTTATGGGCGGGGCGTTGATCCTGTTTACTCTGCGTGCAGGTGCGATGGAGGCGAAAGGCGTGTTTGCGCTGGCCTCGCGGGAAAGCGCACTGTTGGTCAATAACCTTCTGCTGGCGGTGTCGTGTTTCGTGGTCTTTGTCGGCACCATGTGGCCGTTGCTGGCGGAGATGTTCTTTGACCGCAAGCTGAGCGTGGGACCACCGTTCTTTGACGCTGCGTTTACGCCGTTTATGGTGCTGCTGGGGCTGGCACTGCCGATCGGGTCGGCCATGCCGTGGAAAAGAGCGAGCATGAAGCGCGCGCTCTATCCGCTGCGCTATGCGTTTGTGGCGGCTGTGGCTATCGGCGGGCTGGTCTGGGCAATGCAGACCGGGCGCAGCTTGATCGGACCTGTGGGCATGTTCCTTGGTGCATGGGTTTTGATGGGCGTGGTCATTGATCTGGCCCAACGAACAGGGCGGGGGCCGAACCGGCTGCGCCGTTTGTTCCGTCTGCCGGGTGCTGATTGGGGTAAGGCAACGGCCCATGCGGGTCTTGGCATTACCATGATCGGCGTCGCAGGCATTTATGCTTGGACCGTCGAGGATATCCGTGTGGCGCGGATCGACGTGCCGTTCGAGGTGTACGGCTACGACATGACGCTGCGCAGTGTCACGCGGGACGAAGGGCCGAACTATGTTGCGACGACTGCGGTGATCGACGTTGAGCAGGACGGTAAATTCATCGCGACACTGGCGCCAGAGAAACGCTTCTATCCCGTCGCGCAGATGCCCACGACCGAAGCTGCCATTCACCAGAATCTCAAACGCGATCTCTATCTGGTGATCGGGGACGAGCAGGAAGGCGGCGGCTGGGCGGTGCGGACCTATATCAAGGCAATGACGACGTGGATCTGGGTTGGATCGGGGCTGATGGCGCTTGGTGGGCTCTTTAGCCTGCTGGACCGGCGTTTCCGCGTGGCGGTGTCCGCGCGTAAAACGCGCGAACGTGAACCGGCGGTGCCTGCGGAATGAAACGCATTATCCTGATGATGATGCTTCTGGCGACTCCATTGCTGGCGGTCCAGCCGGACGAGGTTTTGTCCGATCCGGTGCTGGAGCAGCGCGCGCGTGAGTTGTCCAAGGGATTGCGCTGTCTTGTCTGCCGTAACGAGAGCATCGACGAAAGCAATGCCCCGCTGGCCAAGGACTTGCGGCTGCTGTTGCGCGAGCGTTTGGTTGAGGGTGACAGCGACGCCGAAGCAGTGGATTTCATCGTGGACCGCTACGGTGAATACGTTCTTCTGAACCCCACACGCGGCGGGGCGAACTGGATCCTATGGGCGGCGGGGCCTATCATGCTGCTGCTGGCCGGGGCTGCCGGGATGAGCTATGTCCGTGGGCGTAGCCGTGCCAATGCCCCTCAAGACGAAGGGTTGAGCGCGGAAGAGGCACGGTACTTGCGGGACATTCTTGATAAATGACGCCCCGTCGGGCTGGTGGGAGACCGCGCCTGTGATAACATCGCGCCTGATATGCAATATGTGAGGGCGCTATGGACTACCAGACGATCACCTATGAGCTGGCCGATGCCATGGCCATTGTTACCCTTAACCGTGCGGACAAATACAACGCGCTGACCACCCAGATGCGCGCAGAGATCGAGCATGCCTTTACCCGTGGCGGGCGCGAAGCGCGTGTGGTCGTGATTACAGGGGCAGGTAAGGCCTTCTGCTCGGGGCAGGATCTGGGTGACAGGGCCACAGCTACTTCCATTGATCTGGAACGGACCCTGCGCGATGAATACGCGCCCATGCTGCGCGCCATTGTGAATTGCCCCGTGCCGACCATCGCCGCCGTGAACGGTGCTGCGGCTGGTGCGGGTGCCAATCTGGCGTTGGCCGCTGACGTGGTTTTTGCCGCCGAGAGCGCGTATTTTCTTCAGGCGTTCACCCGCATCGGTTTGATCCCGGACGCTGGAGGCACTTATACCATGCCACGCCAGATGGGCATGGCCAAGGCAATGGGCGCTGCACTGTTTGCCGATAAGATCACTGCACGGCAGGCTGATGACTGGGGAATGATCTGGGAAGCGGTGGCAGATGAAGCGTTTGACGCTCATTGGCGCGCGCGGGCTGCACATCTGGCTGCCGGGCCCACTGCGGCCTATGCCGCCGCGAAAAAGGTCATTCGTGAAAGCTGGGATAATACCTTTGAGGATCAGCTTACGCTGGAGGCTCAGGAGCAGGGCAAATGCGGAAAATCACGTGATTTCAAGGAAGGCGTGATGGCCTTTGCCCAAAAGCGGCCTGCTGCCTTCGAGGGCCGCTAAGCCCAGAAAAACAGACCCGTAAGCGACCAAGGCCGCAGCACGGAAAATGCTGCGGCCATTTTGTTTGTGTGGGCGCGTGTGTCAGGTACGCTCGACCAGCAGCACATCAGAGACTTTGGGTGCCTTGCCGTTGGTGCGGGCCACTACAGCCACTGCGATGCCGTTTGCCAGAACGGTATGAACCGACCCGGAAACCTGCTTGATCGTGATCTCCGGAGGGCTTTCGCCTTTGTCATAAACTACAGCAATGTGGTCAGTCTCGCCATGGGCATCGGGAACAAGCGCGCCTTTGGGACCGCGTTCGCAGTGAGCTTGGACCGGCATCAGGCTTTTGGCCTGCGACCATTCATAAACGGGAGAGGGAGCTTGGGGGGAGGGTGCCATATATAAGTGGGCTCCTGTAAGTCTTGGTGGAGTGTGGCGGGGCAGAGGCGGCAAAGCGCCCCCGGCTGGTCGTTTTGGGTCAGGCTGCTGCCGCGTTCGGCTCGAACAGTTGCTTGGTGGTGCTTTTCGCGATCAACCTAACATCCGAGGCGGCAATTGCTCCTGCTCGGCCGGTAACGCGGGCAACCATTATCTCACCCAATGATATTATCGCATCTTCGCAGTCTTCGCCAAGCTGAAGATCCTCACCTTCGCGTTCGAAAACAGAGTTGTCGCCTGCGCTGACATTCATCACGTCATAGCCTGCGCCGCCGTCAATAGAGTCAGAACCCGTGCTACCTTCGATGCGATCCGCGTCTTTGGAGCCGATCTCCTCGGCTGTATCCTCGCCATCTCTGTTGAGAACCAAACCTAAGGGGGCAATCGGCAACGCCAGTGTGGGTAACATTATCATTGTAAAAAAAATCCCTGCGCGTGGTTGGTTGCCATAAGTACGCAGTGATTTGGCTACCGGTCAAGGTTGCGTTAATCATTGTATATGAGCCTGAAACAATGCCTCAATTTTGCCGTCTTTTGCGATTTTATAGCCAGATTCTCGCCTTAATTCTAACCGCTTCAGGCGGGAAACAGCCGGACCGGGAAGCACGGTATCCCTGTGAATTTACCCGATGAGTAGAGGTCCCGGGGTGATTCTCCGTCCGTTTGACGGGCCGCGCCATGACGATGGTCCGAGCACCCACTGTTGGGCCCTGCCGCCACAGAAGTGCCATAATTCCGCCATATTTGCCCCAGGCAAAATAAAACCCCCGGCCGCGCATCGCAGCCGGAGGTTGTTGTTGGATACGCAGGCGCGGCCTAGCGCTTTTCGATATCCACATAGGAGCGGATGTCTTCGCCACGATACAGCTGGCGGGGGCGACCGATCTTAAGCTGGGGGTCGTTCAGCTGCTCTTTCCACTGGGAAATCCAGCCGACAGTACGCGCAAGCGCGAAGATAGGCGTGAACATCGACGTGGGGAAGCCCATCGCCTCAAGGATGATGCCCGAGTAGAAATCAACGTTGGGGAACAGCTTTTTCTCTGCGAAATATGGATCCTCCAGCGCCTGCTTTTCCAGCTCCTTGGCTACTTGCAGGATCGGGTTGTTTTCCACACCGAGCAGTTCCAGCACTTCGTCCGCAGACTGTTTCATCACCGTCGCACGCGGGTCGAGGTTTTTGTAGACGCGGTGGCCAAAACCCATCAGGCGGAACGGATCGTTCTTGTCTTTAGCACGGGCGATGAATTCCGGAATGCGGTCAGGCGTGCCGATTTCTTTGAGCATCTCGAGGCAGGCCTGGTTCGCACCACCGTGCGCCGGACCCCAGAGACAAGCGATACCCGCCGCGATGCAGGCAAAGGGATTTGCGCCCGAGGAGGATGCCAGACGTACAGTGGACGTCGAGGCGTTCTGCTCGTGATCCGCGTGCAGCGTGAAGATCCGATCCATCGCACGGCTCAGAATCGGGTCAACTACATAGTCTTCGGCAGGGACCGCAAAGCACATGCGCAGGAAGTTGGACGCATAGTCCAGATCATTGCGCGGATACACAAACGGCTGGCCGATGGTGTATTTATAAGCCATCGCAGCGATCGTCGGCATCTTGGCGATCAGGCGGATGGAAGCCACCTCGCGCTGCCATTCGTCGTTGATGTCCGTGCTGTCATGGTAGAACGCAGACATCGCGCCGACCACACCGACCATAACGGCCATGGGATGCGCATCGCGGCGGAAGCCCCGGAAGAAATTGATCATCTGCTCGTGGATCATCGTGTGGTTGGTCACACGGTGCTCGAAGTCCTCGAGATCGGTGGGGGATGGCAGCTCTCCATAGAGCAGCAAATAGCAGACCTCGAGATAGTGGGACTTTTCCGCGAGCTCGCCAATTTGATACCCACGGTGCGTCAGGATGCCCTCATCTCCGTCGATGAAGGTAATCGTGCTATCGCAGGATGCGGTCGAGGTGAAGCCCGGATCATACGTAAACACGCCTGCTTGCCCATAGAGCTTGCGGATATCGATCACATCCGGTCCTGCCGTGGGCGTGAACATTGGCAGATCGTATGTGTTGTCTCCAATGGTCAGCTTTGCGGATTTGGTACTCTCGGCCATGCGTGTTCCCTTCTAGGTTGACTTCGGGTTTTATGTAGCACCCGTGGATGCACCGGCACGCGCCGGCGGATCGTTTTTTGTTTTTATCTACAACATCCTTAAAGACAGATTGATGACTGTCTCAGGAAGCTGCATCTTTCAGGCGGGCCAAGGTTTCGTCGCGGCCAAGCACCAGCATCATATCATACACCGAAGGGGTGACGGCACGTCCCGCAAGAGCTGCACGCAGCGGCCCTGCCAGTGCACCGAATTTAGTCTCCTTCGCGGCAGCAAAACCATTCAGGACCTCTTCGAGCGTTTCACGTTCCCAGCTACCATCTTGCAGCTGCGGCGTCAATTCTCCCAGTATACCACGGGATACCGTATCCAAATTTTTCAGCGCCTTCTCATCCGGTGAAATCGGGCGACTGGTTAGAATAAAGTGCCCCTTTTCAAGGAGTTCCGGCAGGGTTTTCGCGCGTTCTTTGAGGCAGTACATTGCCCGCTCCAATCCGTCTCCCTGCGTTTCCGTCAGTGCAGGAAGGCCTGCGGCTGCCAGATAACCGCCAATTTCGTGCCGCAACCCAGCGTCATCTGCGACCGCAATATGCTGACCACAGATGTTTTCCAGCTTCTTGAGATCAAACTGTGCGGGGCTTTTGCGGATGCCGTCAATATCGAACCATTCACGCGCCTGAGTATCGCTGAAAAATTCGTCGTCCCCGTGGCTCCATCCGAGGCGCGCGAGGTAATTGCGCATGCCTGCCGCAGGATACCCCATGGCCTGGTATTCTTGTGCGCCTAATGCGCCGTGGCGCTTGCTGAGCTTTTTGCCGTCGCTGCCGTGGATCAGCGGGATATGCGCCCAGACAGGTACGTCCCAACCCATGCCGTGATAGATCATCATCTGCCGCGCGGCGTTGTTGAGGTGGTCATCGCCGCGGATAACATGGGTCACGCCCATGTCATGATCGTCCACGACAACTGCCAGCATATACACGGGGGAGCCGTCCGAGCGCAGCAGGATCATGTCATCAAGCTGGGCGTTATCAATCGTCACATCGCCCTGCACATGGTCGCGGATCACGGTTTGGCCACCATCAGGAGCCTTGATGCGGATGACAAAGGGTGCATCGGGGTGGCTGGCCGGATCGGCGTCGCGCCAGGGCGAACGGTAAAGCGTGCTGCGCCCCTCGGCGCGGGCGGTCTCGCGGAAGGCTTCGATCTCCTCTTGCGTGGCAAAGCATTTGAATGCCGCACCTTTTTCCAGCAACGCATGCGCCACCTCCACATGGCGCGGGGCCATGTCATGCTGGCTGACCACATCACCGTCATGATCCAGCCCCAGCCACGCCAGACCTTGCAGAATGGCATCCGTCGCCTCAGGCGTGTGCCGCGCGCGGTCGGTATCCTCGATCCGCAGCAGGAATTTGCCGCCACGGCCCCGCGCATAAAGCCAGTTGAACAGCGCCGTGCGCGCTCCACCGATGTGCAGGTACCCTGTGGGCGAGGGGGCGAAGCGGGTGACGATCTCAGAGCACATGGGCGGTCCTTTCGGGGGGTCTCGGGTGTTCAGACTCTGTTCATGTTTACCATTTGGTAACCAACCGGAGCCTATAGTCGAGGTCTATCTATCCAGCGCAGCGAACGGGGGCAAGCAATGGGCGTGGCATCTGCCTTTGCCGACATGATGCGTGCCCAGCGGGGTGCGCTGTTCGGATGGGCGCCGGTGTGCCTCGCGACTGGTATCGGAGGGTACTTCGGGCTGGGGTTCGAGCCATCGGGCATGCATCTGGCGCTGGTGGGGCTGGCGGCTGTATCGTTCGCGGCGCTGGCGCGGATGTTGCCCGAGACGGCGCGCCCCTTTGCAGTTGCTGTTGTGCTCGTCTGTGCAGGGGTGCTGCTGGCGTCTGCGCGGGCCCATTCGGTCAGCGGGCCGGTGCTGGGCTGGCGCTATTATGGCGCGGTGGAGGGTCGGATTATCGCAATCGACCGAAGCCAGTCCGATGCGCTGCGTCTCACGCTCGACCGCGTTGTGCTCGACCGTGTGCCGCCCATGCGCACGCCAGAGCGGGTGCGCGTTTCACTGCACGGCGATCGCACCGCCGATATCCTGCCCGAGCCGGGATTGCGCGTGATGCTTACGGCGCATCTGTCTCCGCCTTCTGGGCCGGTCGAGCCGGGAGGATTTGATTTCCAGCGCCACGCCTGGTTCGCCCGACTGGGCGCTGTTGGCTACGCGCGCACGCCGCTGATGGGCATAGCCGAGCCGGAAGGCGGTCTGGCCGTGTCACGCGTCCGCATGGCCGCGTCCGAGCGTATCCAGAGGATCTTGCCCGGCGATACAGGTGGCTTTGCCGCCGCGATCACCACAGGCGACCGCTCGGCCATCTCCCAATCCTCACTTGATGCACTGCGGGCTAGCAACCTCGCGCATCTGCTGGCGATCTCGGGCCTGCACATGGGGTTGATGACGGGTGTGGTCTTCGGGGCGCTGCGGCTGCTGTTTGCATTGGTGCCGCCACTGGTGCTGCGGGTGCCCGCGCGCGGTATCGCAGCGGCTGGGGCGCTGGTTGTTGCGGCAGGCTATCTGGCGCTGTCGGGGGGAAATGTGGCGACGCAACGGGCGTTTGTCATGGTAGCGGTCATGCTGTTTGCGCTCATGATCGGGCGGCGCGCGATCAGCTTGCGGGGGGTGGCCATCGCCGCCACGATTGTGCTGGTCCTGCGGCCCGAAGCGCTGATGGGGCCGGGCTTCCAAATGTCATTTGCCGCGACCACGGCGCTGGTCGCAGTGTTCGGCTGGATGCGTGATGGGGAGGTCAAGCTGGGCCCTAAATGGCTGCAGCCCGCACTTGCCGTGTTTCTATCCTCGGCCGTGGCGGGTTTTGCCACGGCCCCGATTGCGGCGGCGCATTTCAACGCAATCGCACAATATGGACTGCTGGCCAATCTGGCCTCCGTGCCACTGATGGGCGTGCTGGTGATCCCCGCAGCGGTGGTTGCCGCGGCATTGGCTCCTCTGGGGTTGGAGGCGATTGGTCTGTGGGCGATGAGCCTTGGCGTCAATTGGATCCTGTACGTCGCGCATTTCGTGGCAGGGCTCCCGCAGGCGCGGACTTATGTGGTCGGGCCTGCGGCCGGGGTTGTGCCACTGTTGACGCTGGGGTTCCTGATGCTGTTGTTGTGGCGGGGACGCTTGCGGTGGAGCGGGGCCGTCGCGATGGTCGCGTCTTTTTTCATCTGGTCCGGTACGGAGCGTCCCGATGTCCTTATTGCGGATACCGGTGCGCTGGTGGGGGTGATGACGGAGCAGGGGCGTGCGCTTAGCAAGGCGAAGGGCGCGGGGTTTGTGGCTGACAACTGGCTGGAGAATGATGGCGATGGTGGAGGTCAGGCCGTGGCCGCCGCAAGATGGCAGGAGGGAATCCCGGTGATCCACCTGTCGGGCAAACGAGCGGCGGAGGCTTTCACCAGCTGCGTCGAAGGCCAGCTTGTGGTCAGCTCTGTTCCGCTACCGCAACAGAGGCTGCCTTGCGTTGTGCATGACCCCGACACGCTACGTGAAACCGGGGCCGTTGCTTACCGCTACATGCCCGACGGAACGCTAAGGCAGATCACCGCCCGCACTTACGGTGGGGACCGGCTCTGGACACAATGGCCGGAGCCGAAACCGCGCAACTCACCCGTCATGCACGCAAGCCGACTAAGTAACTGAAGAGTGCTAATATGACCGGATCAATCCGACGAGACGGCCTTGTACCTTGACCTGATCGGCAGGGAAAACACGTGTCTCATACGCGGGGTTGGCTGCTTCCAGTGCGATGGCGCTGCCGCGACGCTTGAAGCGTTTCAACGTCGCTTCGTGGTCTTCCACCAGTGCCACAACGATGTCGCCATCATCTGCCACTGAGGTCTCGAGGATCACCACAACGTCTCCGTCGTTGATCCCCGCCTCGATCATCGAATCGCCTTTGACCTCGAGCGCGTAATGTGCGCCACGCCCCGACAGCATCGCGTTTGGCACCGTCACCGCGTGAGAGCGCTGGTTGATCGCCTCGATCGGAACACCGGCGGCAATCTTGCCCATGACAGGCAGTTCTGTCGCCTCAATCGTGGTTACGGCAATCGCATTTGCAGGCTGAGACGCATCGGGCCGGTCGCCGTCAATCACCCTTGGAGTAAAGCCGGAGCCGGTCATGCTGTCGGGCAGTTTCACCACTTCGATGGCGCGGGCGCGGTGGGCCAGACGGCGAATAAATCCGCGCTCTTCCAGCGCGGTAATCAGACGGTGGATGCCCGATTTAGACCGTAAATCAAGTGCTTCCTTCATTTCGTCAAAGCTGGGCGGGACGCCGTCACGTTGCACGCGTTTGTGAATGAAGGCCAGAAGGTCGAGTTGTTTCTTGGTCAGCACTGCGCAATCCCTCTCTGAAATTTCTCCCTTTGTTCTAGGGACGTTCTTGTTTTGTGTCAATATCTCAAAGGTTAATCACGCGGACCATCGCTCCTGCGGATTGCGCAGGGTCATTTGGCGGGCGCACCAGCAGAGCGTCGGAACGGGCCAGTACGCCCAGCAGGGCGCTGTCTTGTTGCCGGTCGGGGGTCACAGCACCGCCGGTGATCCGCGCGCGCATGTAGTGTTCACGCGGTCCGTTGGCGGGCATGTCTACAGCCAGAGGCAGCAGCGCTTCGGTCGCTGCGTGTTCTCCAAGGCCCAGCATTGCGTTGATGACCGGTGCCACGAAAACCGTGCCACACACCATGGCCGAAACCGGATTGCCCGGCAGACCGATCATCATCGCACCTTCCAACGCTCCCGCCATCAGCGGCTTGCCGGGACGCATTGCGACTTTGTAAAAGGACGGCTCCATACCCAACTCGGCCGCAACAGGGGCGACGAGATCATGGTCGCCGACCGATGCACCGCCGATCGTGATGATCAGGTCCGCACCACGCGCCAGCTCAAAGCTCTGACGCAGGGAGGCAGCGGTATCGCGTGCAATCGGCAATACCT
>Ga0163215_100838_pt1 | contig 31890 bp, 27 predicted proteins | sample SynspAceP_FD_185934 | JGI IMG/M metagenome (GOLD analysis project Ga0163215, IMG submission 185934) | Saline lake microbial communities from Ace Lake in Antarctica - Synechococcus sp. Ace-P (Hybrid Assembly) | ecosystem: Environmental > Aquatic > Non-marine Saline and Alkaline > Saline | place...
GGACGAAGCCGCTGCGCGACATTGGCGCTTTTGGCTGATGGGGTGATCCGCCCATAGCTGTGCGCATTTTGTGATTTGGCTGATCTGCCTGACGATTGGGGTTTCTCAATCGTCAATCAGGAGGTTCCCATGACACAGGAGAAGATGAGCCCGCTACGCCAGCGGATGATGGAAGACATGCGCATCCGTGGGATGGGTGATAAACACCAAAAATCCCACATTCGGGCAATCAAGGATTTCGCGGCGTTCCTTGGGCGATCACCCGATATGGCCACGCCGGAGGAGCTGCGCGCCTATCAGCTTCACATGACGGATTCCGGGGTGACGCCATCAACCTTCAATGCCCGGATCGTGGCGCTCCGGTTCTTTTTCGGCATGACCTGCGGGCGTGAAGAGATGAAGCGTTACATGCAGTTTCGGACGGAGCCGCGGAAGTTGCCCGTGGTGTTCAGCGTCGAAGAGGTCTCCGACATCCTGATGGCAGCACCGGGGCCTGGGCTCAAGTATCGAGCGGCGCTCAGCATCTCGTATGGTGCAGGGCTGCGGGCCGCCGAGGTCTGCAATCTCAAGATCGGCGACATCGACAGCGATCGGATGCTGATCCACGTTGAACTGGGCAAAGGGCAGAAAGACCGCAAAGTCATGCTGTCGCCGGGACTGCTGGACTTGCTGCGCGCATGGTGGCGTGAGGCGCGCCCGGAAGGTTGGCTGTTCCCAGGCAAGCCAAAGATCAACCCGATCTCGCCAAGGCAGCTGAACCGGGCCTTCACCTCGGCCAAGCACATGGCCGGCGTCAAGAAGGTCGCGACGCTGCACACGTTGCGCCACAGTTTCGCGACGCATCTGCTGGAGGCCAATACCGATGTGCGGGTGATCCAGGTGCTTCTCGGCCATGCCAAACTGACGACTACCGCTCGATACACCCACGTGGCCACCAAGACGATCCGCGACACCGTCAGCCCCTACGAGATGCTGGCCAAGCTGCAGGACCAGACCGTCAAACGAAGCCTGGAGTGACCGGTCCTGGCGTTGCCCCGGCCCCGGCTGGAGATCGCTGACATCTTCCGCGCCCATGGTCCTGCGTGGCGGCAGGCCAATGCGGGACATGTCAGCCTCTCCCAGCTCAAGGTGATGTCGGCGATTGAAGCCTGCCGGACCGAGGCGCTTGGCGGGCATGTGGCGGGTTGCACCAAGTGCGGCCACCATCATATCGCCTATAACTCCTGTAAGAACCGACATTGCCCCAAATGTCAGGGCCCGACCGCACGCGACTGGATGGAGGCGCGTGCCGAGGACCTGCTGCCAGTGGAATACTTCCACGTCGTTTTCACCTTGCCAGCCGAGATCGCGCAGATCGCCTACTGGAACAAACGAGCGGTCTACGGGCTGCTGTTCAAAGCCTCGGCCGAAACGGTGACCACAATCGCGGCCGATGCCAAGCGCTTGGGTGCACGAGTGGGCATGACCAGCGTGCTGCACACCTGGGGCTCGGCGATGACACATCACCCGCACATTCACATGATCGTCCCCGGTGGCGGCCTGTCGCCGGATGGCACCAGATGGGTTGCATGCCGCCCCGGGTTCTTCCTGCATGTGCGGGTCCTATCGCGACTGTTCCGGCGCCTGTTTCTGGACGGGCTGAGGGATCTGCACCGGGCTGGTCAGCTGGCCTTCTTCAGCGATCTGGCCGATCTGGCCAACGGGGACACCTTCACCACTTGGCTCGCCCCGTTCCGCAAATCCGAATGGGTGGTCTATGCCAAACCGCCCTTCGGCGGGCCGGAGGCGGTACTGGCATATCTCAGCCGCTATACACACCGGGTGGCGATCTCGAACGCCCGCCTGGTCAGCGCAGATGCCCAGACCATCTCCTTCCGCTGGAAGGATTACCGCATCAAATCTGGCGACCGGCAGAAGGTCATGCGCCTGGCCACGCCCGAGTTCATCCGCCGTTTCCTGATCCATGTCTTGCCGGACGGGTTCCACCGCATCCGGCATTACGGCCTGCTGGCCAACACGACCCGCAAGGCCAACATCACCAGAATCCGCACCCTGCTCTGCGTCCAGCAGTCTAAACAGCCCGCTGTGCCAGAACCACAAGCCGAGATCGCACCACTCACCCTGCGCGAACCATGTCCCTGCTGCGGCAGCCCAATGCGCATCGTCGAAATCTTCCGGCGCGGGCAAAAGCCGTCATCACGAGCACCGCCGAGGGAGCAGGCCGCATGACAAATCGCCTGTCACTCGTCACGGAAAACCACCAGCTGCAATCCGCAGACTTGGTCCGAACAGCCTGTGCTTGTTCACTTCCAGCGTCGCACGAAGCGGCAATGACACCGAAACACACAGCTTTGTTGGCATCCTCAGCCGTGCATGCGAGCGTATCGGGCAACATGCGCACCTTCAGCCGCACCCCTGATGCAACGGTTGCCCCAACCGACTGCACGCTTTCCCCATAGACGGATCCAAGACCCCCGCGGCTTCCACCTTGGGAGGTTTTCCAACGCGGGTCGTGCCTGCGCCAGTGCGCAACGTTCCGCCGCGACCCGCATCAGAAAACCTTCACCAAAGCCGCCCTTCGACAGACGTCGCGGCGAAATTCTGGTGTGGGGCCTAGAATGGGAAGTCGTGCTTTTCAAATCTTTGGCGTCTGACCGGATGGCTTTGAGTATTAATTTGAACGGCATTCACTTCGTGAACCCGCAAAGAATCCACATCAACTCTTAGCGCTCTTTCGCGAGGGTCTGCGTCAAGCCACTCATCCCAATCGTCCAAACTCGGCGTGAAGATGGTTCGTCTTCTGCGCTCGTCCTCGACAACGGCCTCGTCTTCTTCAGGCGGCACGGTCTCGATGACAGAGAAGTCTGGTTCTGGACCGTCCTCATACATGGAGTAAGTTCTCGCGCTGATTTCCGTGCCGTCAGGTATTTCCAGTTTTTCGCAGCGAGAGGCTTTGTGGAAAAGAACGGCATTTACGCCGTTGCCACCAACCTGCACTGACGGAAACAAGATGCCGTCCAGCGGAACCTGAGCTTCTGTCGATAGATAATCGGCGATGGCCTGCGTTGGCAGGTATTCCATCTCCTGGTCATCTGGCATCACCGGCCGCGACATTCGACGGCTCAGAGTGCGCAAGAACATCATCCTCCCCAACCGATATGCATAGTTGGGATCAAAGATGCTGCCTTGCTCAAGGACAGTGCCCAAAGCAGCAAGGTCAAGGAGCCGTAAGGGGCGGATGATTTCGAAGCGCGCAAGAGCGACCGAGCTTCCTACAGGCGGGCGGACTTCGGCCAGCGCGATCTCGGGTGTTGTGGCCCCGTAGAATACGGAAATACCTTTTGCGTTCATACGTCCTGAGGCTGCGGCCCATGCAGGCGGTGCGGACAACTCTAAGTCTGGGCGCTTCATGGCATTTTGGAGTGGGTCCTGTGATTGAAAGACCCGTCCACGATAGAGATGCGTGATGTTCGTCTCGGGCCCGATAATTTCGACCAATGAGCGTCCGTCTCCGGTTCGCATTTCATCGATTCGGTTAAACAGTTCGCCAAGATGTGCAGCGGCGGTGCGGCTGAAAAAACGCGCCTCCGTTTTAATTTTTTTCTCGAAGCTATCCCATTCTTCTTGCCAGCGCTCATCTCTCGGCATGATCTCTTCATAATGAGCATCGTCAGAGAATTCTGCCTCCATGCCCATTGTCGCCTCTTCAAAATCAAAATGGCGATAGCTCAGGATAGCCTGTACATCCTGCGCAATCTCCTCAGATGTATCGGCAGCTTCCATGATAGCGTAGAGCGTCTGTTGCCCGTCGCGATCCCAATCGTAGTCAATCTCTTTATCGCGAAGCATCGCGTATTCATAGGAGTTAGGCTCGCTAGATGTTCTTGAATAATGCATCTCGAATGCAGCTTCTATGTGGTCTGAAAATTCTTCAAGCGTAATGCAGGAAATCTCTTCGTTGGCGCAATAAGAACATTCGCCTTCTTCACCCTCTTTGTCGATCAAGCTGGCAAGATAGTCTTCCCCAATGCAGCTAGCGCATATTGTTCTTGCTTCTAATTCGTCACATTCTTGTTTGGTTGTCATCATCATCTGCTTTTTTGCCACTCAACAGAGCACTGTTTTGAAGCATCAGCATGCAAGGTCGATAATTTTTTGTACAGGAAAGACTTGCAGCGAGTCCGGCTTAAAACGTTGCCCGTCCAAGCGACGCCGAACGGCCGCTCCAGTGAAGGAATTGCGGATGTGATTGAGTGCTTCGATGCCCGGTGTCGCGCTTATTGCTGAGTGCATTGAGTGGCCGATTTCCGCCCTGCGTGTCGGCGGCAACGAGTGGGCACGCATCACATTGAGCAGCAAGCACGGGCTGAGGGCCACCTCGACTGGGCCTGCAACATCTAAGCCACGCATCAATGACTGCAGTAAGGTTCGAAGCTGCCGTTGGCCAGTCTGAAGCCGTCGCCCAACTCCGCCCATAAATAGAGAACAAAAAAGGACCGGCACGAGCCTGCGTTTCTATTTGCCGGTTTATGCCACCCTGCCACCCCCGCTGGCGATGTTTGAGTTGAACTGCAGCGCGGATCACGCCTGTGTCACGTCAGCAAAGGGGTGGTCGATCATGGCGCAAAGAGAAAAACTCACCGAAAAACTGGTCAGGGCGGCTGAGCCACGCGCGGGCATTTACCAGGTTTTCGATGAGGACGTGCGGGGGTTTTCGCTGCGCATCTTTTCATCTGGCAGTCGGCATTTCGCGCTGGATTACCGCGTCAAAGGCCGCCAGCGCCGCTTCACCATCGGCAGATGGCCGGAATGGACGGTGACTGCTGCGCGTGAACAGGCCAAGGCGCTGCGCCGCGTGATTGACGATGGCGGTGACCCGTTGGGCGAGCGCGAAGCCGGGATGGCGGCCCCCCGCATCCCGGACCTGATCGACCGCTATATCGAAACCCACACCCCAAATCTGGCACCAACCAACCGCGCCGACCAGATTTCCATGCTGCGCAAATTGGTCCAGCCGGTCTGGAAGCACAAACTGGTCGAGGACATCACGTTGGATGATGTCGACCGATTGCTGAGCGATATTGCCAAGGGCCGCGCGCGCCCCTCCAAGACCAAACCCAACAATCGCGCGCGCAAGCTGCAAGGCTCAAAACCGACGCCGATCCGCGCCAATCGCACTGGTGAGGTCTTGCGCAAGATGTTCAGCCTCGCCGTCCAGTGGAAACTACGCCCCGACAACCCCGCGATGGGGTTTCACCGGCGCATTGAGACCGAGCGCGAACGCTATCTGAGCATGGATGAAATTGATCGTCTGGCCAAGGCGCTGGGCACGGCGGAGGATCAGCGATCCGCCAGCATCATCCGCATGTGCATGTTGACCGGCGGCCGCCTTGGCGAGGTCCGCTGTGCGCGGTTTGAGCAGTTCAATCTGGAATTTGCCACCTGGTCCAAGCCTGCAACCACCACCAAGCAGCGCAAAGTTCACCGTCTGCCAATTTCACCGGATGTCGCTGCCATCGTGCGCCAAAGGCAAACCGCCGTGCATCCAGGTTGTCCGTGGCTGTTCCCTGGCGATGTGCCGGGCCAGCCGGTCAAGGAAATCCGTCGCTTCTGGCGTCAGATCCAGCTTGAGGCGGGGATTGTCGGTGTGCGGATCCATGACCTGCGTCACACATTCGCGTCGCTGCTGGTCAGCGGTGGCGCATCACTGGAAATGATCGGAAAGCTGCTGGGACATTCTCAGATGCGCACGACGCAGCGCTATGCTCATATGATGGACTCGCCGCTGCGCGACGGGGTCAATGCGGTGGCGGAAATGATGAAGCCGCAGCTGCGCATTGTTCAGGGCGGGCGTTGAACTCGCCCTGAACGGGCATCAACGCCGTTGATCAGACTTGGTCTTGCTTACTGCGGCTTCTTCAGCGCCCGCCAGATCGGGCTGAGCTTACGCCGGATCTGGCTCTCATCCGGCACAGACCCATCCTTGGAATGTGCCACGAACCACTCTTGGCCTTGCGCCACAAACTCGGCCTGCGTTTCCGGCAATCCGTACTCGAACAACCGGATCATCAGGGCCTGAAGCATCCCCTCCCAATCATGCCGCGACGAGCGCCCGGGGCTGACGTGAACGCGGTGCAGTGGATCATATTCATCCTCAAAGCGCTGGGCGGTTTTTGCCGTCACCAGAAGATCGTGCAGTTGAATTGGCACGCCTTGCGCCGGGTGCGTGATGATCTTCCATGTCGCTGTGCCTTGCGGCCGGATGCGCCAGATCATGCAAGACTTGGCATCCGCGCTATTGCCCCGAAACAACGGCATGATGTCTTCCGCGCAAACCACCACTAGTCCAACCAGCGGCTCGGTGCCGCTGCATTGGACCATTCCGACACTTGTGACGATGTCAATAATTCCCTCGGTCGCCCATCCCACGATTTCGGCGGGAGCGCATCCCCACCGCACAGCCAAATTTTCCAAAGTCCAGAATACACGAGCCGGTAAAGCCATCGCTTCATCCCTTTCAAAGGTTGCATGAGGGGTGCTGCGCGGCCGTGATTCTGACGCGCCGACGGCACCCCGGAAGCACCCTGTCTCTGCAATTACTGGTTGTTAATGCGGCGAAACTACTCGCCCGCTCTGATGCAGCCCAATCCAAGAAAACCTCAATAAAACAAGGGGTGGCACGAAGGGTGGTTTGAATACGCCGGTTTATGCCACCCTGCCACCCCCCGCCCTCTGCTTCCATGCACCCCGAGACGCAAATGCTCGCATTCGGGCGCAAACAGGGAAGGAAGTGCAGATGTTGGACGCACAGGACATCGACCAATCAGGGCCCGACATGGAGCTGCTGGAGGATTGGATAAGTCGGCATGATCTGGCGATCAGCCTCGGGGTATCTGCAGATACGCTGTGGCGTTGGGATGCAAAGCGAACTGGCCCGCAGTGCATCAAGCTCGGACGCAAGGTGTATTACCGGCGCAGCGGCGTGCGCAGTTGGCTTGCGGCCAGGGAAACTGCACGCAAGATACCGGCGCGGGGTCGGCGATGAACGCGCCCCTCCCTTGCACGCCCCTCACTCCGGCTTCTGGCTTCAATGACTGGATGACCGACCGCCTCACCGAGGCGCGCGGCGTCCTCGCCGATACCACCCAGCACCCAGATTCGATGGTCATCCTGGCGGCCCGTGTGGTCGTCGGACAAACCGGCGATGTCCGCGAATGTGCCGATGCCATCGACCTGCTGCAGTTGTTGGACCGTCGGCCCCTTCACGCGATCGCGGCGGCCGCATTTCCAAAAGGCGGTGCCGTATGAACCGGCGCAGCACACCCGAGGCGGACGCCCAGCGTGCCATCGTTCAGGCATTGCGCTTTGCCCTGCCCCGCGACGCCATCGTCCATCACTGCGTCAACGAGGTCACGGAGGCTGGGCCACGCGGTGCGAAGCGACAGTCGATCTTGGTCGGTATGGGCGTCCATGCGGGCTTTGCCGATCTGATCGTGATCTCCGGCGGACGCGTGCTGTTTCTGGAGGTCAAAAGCGAGACGGGGCGATTGCGCAAATCGCAGGAGGTGTTTCGCGACACGGTCTGCGCGCAGGGGTTCGGTTGGGCGCTGGTGCGGTCTGTCGACGATGCGCTGGGCGCACTGGCCGACAACGGCTTCACCAGTCGTGTGCAGATCCCGGCGCGGAGGGTCGCGCCATGAGCCACAAGGCGACCGTCTGGGCGATCCAGCAACGCGGGCTGAAACCTGCCACCAAAATCGTGCTGTGGTTCCTTTGCGACCGGCACAACCCCGACTTCGGCTGCTTTCCGACGCAGGCGCGGCTGGCCGACGATGCGGAAATGTCGATCTCGGCGCTGAACGACCATCTTGCCAAGCTGGAAGAGTTGCGTTTGATCCACCGCGTCCGGGTCCATGATCCGCGCACCCACAAGCGCCAGGCCACACGTTATATCTTGGGGTTTGAAGACGGATTTCCACAGGAGCCAACTCCGGAAACCGGACACGGCTTTTGCGGAACGGAGGAAGAACAGCAGGCCGACCCAACTCCGGATTCCGGAGATAGGGCCATCTCCGGATTTTCGCCAATCCCATCTCCGGATTTTGCCCAAAGCCATCTCCGGAATCCGGAGACTAACCTTGTAAGAGAACCCTTAAGTAAACCTGTAAAGGAGGAGGAGGATGCGCAAGCGCGCGATGCCGATTTTGATCGGTTCTTCGCAGAGTTGCTCGCGGCGCTGGGTTTTGCCGCCAATGCCACCCTGCCCGCCTGGTGGCAGGGCTGGCCCGCCAGAACCCATGTTCGACGCTGGATCGATGACCTCGGGCTGTCGCAGAAGCGGATCATCGAGTCCGCCACCGAGACCAGAGCAGATCACCCCAATCCGCCCGATGGTCCCAAAGCCCTCGACCGCTTCATGGAGCGCGCTGCCCAGCGCGATGCGCAAACGGCCATCGCAGCCGCCAAGGGTCAGACGGCCAAGCGTCGGCGCAAGCGGGAAGATCCGCCCCGGATCAGCGACGATGAGAAGGCGGCGTTCTATGCCAAGCTGGTCAACGCCGATGGCTTCCTGCCGGTTAGCTCGATCAACAACAGCATCCGCGATCTCATGCTGGTGCGCGGCCTTGTCACGCCCGAACGCCTCAAGATGCGAGGGGTGCGGTGAATGGCATGGTGTCACGTCCCCGGCATGGATTATCCCTCTGCGCAGGCGGCGGAGGCTTGGATTTGGGCCTCATGCTTTCTGAGCCCGGATATCACACCCGCGCCTTTGTCGAGTGGGAGGAGTGGCCCCGCGCTGTCCTCATCGCCGCCCAGCGCGCAGGGTATTTTGCGCCCGCGCCAATCTGGGATGATCTCCGCAGCTTCGATGCCCGACCCTTTCGCGGTGCCTTCGATATCGTCCTCGCCGGATATCCCTGCCAGCCCTTCAGCGCGGCTGGAAAACGCGAGGGTGCCAACGACCCCCGCCACCTCTGGCCAGAGGTTGCACGCGTCATCGCCGAATGCCGCCCAGAGTGGGTGTTCGTTGAGAACGTCGCCGGTCACGTCAGCCTCGGGCTTGAAACCGTGCTGCGAGAGCTTTGGGGCATGGGCTACACGCCTGCGGCGAGTCTGTTCTCGGCGGCAGAAGTTGGCGCGCCGCACCAAAGGCTGCGCATCTTCGTCCTGGCCCACACCAATGAGCCTGCATCCCGGCACGGCAACCTACAACCCGGCGGGGAACAGCGATTTCACCCGGAAAGCGGAAGCGCTGGCGCTGGGCATCAGGAATTGGTCGACGCCCAAGGCGACGGATGGGCCGAAGGGTGGGCCGGGGCAGAGCTATGGCTCGGGCGGAATGCCACCCCTGCCCGCGCAGGCGGCGCAATGGCCAACACCGGCCGCGCAAAACTGGAAGGGCAGTTCCGAAGCCAGCATTGTCCGTGCGGATGGCAAGTCCCGGATGGATATCCTGCACTACAGGGCGGAGCAGGGCTTCACCCGCCCGGCCCCGGTGATCGAGATGCATGGGCGACGTTTCTTTCCACACGCCCCGATCTCGCGCCCGCTGTGGGCTTCGATGATTGCCTCGCATGGGCGCGTCGTCTCGCGGCGGATCCTGAAAGCTCGGGCAAGGCGGCGGCTGAACCCGCTCTTCGTAGGATGGCTGATGGGCTGGCCAATCGGTCACGCGCTCTGCGCCTGCTCGGCAACGGAGTTCACCCGCTGGCAGCAGCACATGCGTGGCGCGCTCTCGCAGCTGCCCATGGCCTCAGGCCCGTGGATCTGGCGGCCGACCGACCAAGCCCAGCGCCAAGCGCAAATGGATTTCCTTGAAGGATTGCAGCCATGAGCGTCCAAGGAAAGATCGGCCGCGCGAGCGGCACAAAGGTGAAACGCGCGTTGGGCGTGCAAGCGGCGCTGGAATGGGCATTTCGGGTGGAACAAGCGCAGCTGGAACTGCCCCCACCAAAGGATACAATCGAGGAAGGCTTCGGGTTTGGTCTTGAATACATCTTACTGCAACGCGCGGCGCTGGGCTGCAAAGTGGACGGCGGCCAGCACAAGATGGGCAGTTACACCCATGCCGACGCCGAGGTGATCGCTGCCACCGTGGCAGGGATGCCCGACAGCCTTGGCGGCATCCGCATGGCGATCAGCATCGCCGAAATGGCGCGCGCGGGTATGACGCCCGACTGGATGCCCGGCGTCGTGCCGCGCTGCGTGCCAATGGAGACGAAGCAGAACCAGCATGGCGAACGCGCGGCCACCATCGTGGTGGGAGTAGAGCGCGTCAGGGTTCGAGGCCCGACCGCTCGCGGCACTTGGAAAAACATCGATATCCTCGCCTGCCCGGTGACCTGGCGGCCGCATCCTGAACAGATCGCAGCCGCTCGGCGCGGCTATGAGGATTGGTGGCAGGCGCTGGATTGGGTGCGCGATGGGTTGATCGTGGGCAGGATGTTGCGGGAGATGGAGGTAACGGCGGTGATGCCGAAAGTGCGGCCTTGGCGCTGATTATGTAAACGACCGCACCGTTAATGGCGACTTGCCAAATGACATTAAGTCTTTATATTAATGCCAAAGGAGAGAAGCTATGCAGTTTGCCACGATCCATCCAACCGCCGCCCGCCCAGACTTGCCCTCCATCACGGACGAGGAGGCGGCCGCCCTTGCGCGTACCACGGTGAACCTGTTCCGCGTCTGGCAGCTTAGCGATATCGAGGCCCGAACCCTTCTGGGTGACATGGCCCAGCGCACATGGGCACGCTGGAAAGAAGGCAGCATCGGTCGCATCGACCGTGACCTGCGGGCAAGGATGGCAATCCTTATGGGGATCCACAAAGGCCTCCGCTATCTCTTCAGCGATCCCGCCCGAGGTTATGACTGGATCAGAAAGCCAAACGCGGCCCTCAACGGCCGAAGCGCGCTCGACATCATGATGCGCGGCGAGATCACCGATCTGATCGACCTGCGCAGCTATCTGGACGCCGAGCGCGGCGCATGGTGACAGCGCCAGTGCGTCGAGTGGTGTGGCCGCGCAGCGCCCGGATCATCCGCTCGATCTATCCGCCCATCGACCTGTTTGAGGATATCGCCGATCCCGCCGATTGGGAGGCCTTGGCTTCGGCCGAGTCCAAATTCAACCCTCGCATCCGTGACAGCATCGGCGATCTGGCAAAGGTGCCGCTGGCGCGGCGCGTCACTGGTCCCGGTGCCAGTTGGGTCATGGCGCCCTTTGTACATTGCTCTCCGTTGCGCCCCGGTCGGTTCAGCGATGGGACGTTTGGCCTGTATTATGCGGGCGATAGCACCGAAGTGGCCATCGCCGAGACTATCCATCACCACACCAAGACCATGCTGGCCACGGATGAAGCGCCCGGCTGGACCTCGCAGTTCCGCGAGCTGATCGGATCGGTCGATGCCGATTTTGATGATGTAACAGAAATGGCTGACATGCTGGATCCTGATGACTATGCGGCCTCGCAGGTCTTCGGCGCCCAGCGCCGCGCGGCCGGGTCAAACGGCATCACCTGGCCCAGCGTCCGTTATCCGGGAGGTAACTGCATTGCAACGTTCTGGCCGAACGTGGTGCCGATCCCAACTCAAGGCGGGCATTTCGCTTATCACTGGAACGGCGCAGCCGTTGATTATGTCAAACGGCTGGATACGGGTGAGATCATGGGCGTGCAATAAAGCTAGAAGGAAATCTCTCACTAAGCAGCAAAAGCGGTTACACGTTGGCCTGCCGAGGATGCGATTAGTGGCCTAACGCTGTTGTTTGATGTATGAACTCGAAAAAGGGTTACAGTTCAGGACAGTAACTTTTCTGAGGAATATCTAGAACGTCGTTTAGGGGGCTTCGTGGCAGTCAAGAAATCAGAAATTTACAGCTCACTCTGGGCAAGCTGCGACGCGCTTCGGGGTGGCATGGATGCCTCGCAATATAAGGATTACGTTCTCGTCCTTTTGTTTGTAAAATACGTCTCGGATAAATACGCGGGCGACGCTGACGGTCTGATCGAAATCCCCGAAGGTGGCAGCTTTGCCGACATGGTTGCCTTGAAGGGTGACAAGGAGATCGGTGAAAAGATCAACATCATCATCTCGAAGCTGGCTGAAGCGAACGACCTGAAGGGCGTTATCGACGTTGCCGACTTTAACGAGGAAGAAAAGCTCGGCACCGGCAAGGAAATGGTCGACAGACTATCGAACCTTGTGGCGATCTTTAACCGACCCGAGCTCGATTTCCGCAAGAACCGTGCTGAGGGCGACGATATCCTTGGCGACGCCTACGAATACCTGATGCGCCACTTCGCAACCGAGTCTGGCAAGAGCAAAGGTCAGTTTTACACCCCGTCCGAGGTGTCCAAGATCATGGCGCAGGCGATAGGCATCAGCGCCTCGAAACGGGCGGATCAGACCATCTACGACCCGACTTGTGGCTCGGGGTCGCTTCTGCTGAAGGCGCGAGATGAAGCCCCGGCGGGCATCACCATCTACGGCCAGGAGAAGGATGTCGCGACCCGCGCCCTTGCAAAGATGAATATGGTTCTGCATGATTGCCCCACCGCTGAAATCTGGCGCGACAACACCCTCGCCAGCCCGCATTTCAAGCTGTCCGACGGAAGTCTGAAAACCTTCGATTTTGTTGTCGCCAACCCGCCGTTTTCCGACAAGGCTTGGGCCACCGGGCTCGATCCCGCAAACGATCTGTATGACCGCTTCGACTATGGCGTGCCACCTGCCAAGAACGGCGACTATGCCTATTTCCTGCACATCATTGCCTCGCTGAAAACGACTGGTAAGGGTGCGGTCATTCTGCCGCACGGCGTGCTGTTCCGCGGCAATGCCGAAAGCGACATCCGCGAAAAGATCATTCGCAAAGGCTACATCAAGGGCATCATCGGCCTGCCTGCCAACCTGTTCTACGGCACCGGCATTCCCGCCTGCATCCTTGTGATCGACAAGGAAAACGCCCACGCCCGCACTGGCATCTTCATGGTCGACGCCTCCAAAGGCTTTGTGAAGGATGGGAACAAGAACCGCCTGCGCAGCCAAGACCTGCACAAGATCGTCGACGCCTTCACCAAGCAGGTCGAGATCGACAAATACTCCCGCATTGTGCCGCTGGCCGAGATTGAAAAGCACGGCTTCAACCTGAACATCCCGCGCTATATCGACAGCTCCGAACCCGAAGACCTGCAAGACATCGACGCCCATCTGCGCGGCGGCATCCCGACGCGCGATGTCGATGCGCTGGGCGAGTTTTGGCAGGTGTTGCCCGCCGTGCGCGATACGCTGTTTGGTCCGGGCGACAGGCCGGGGTATCTGGCGCCCCTCGTCGATGCCACAGGCGTGAAATCCGCGATTCTGGACCATGCCGAATTTACCGCCTTCACAGGTCGGGTGACGACCGTGTTCGACGCATGGCGCGCGGCGCATGAGGGCGGTCTGCGGAGCATCACCATTGGTGACAAACCCAAAGACCTGATCGCCGCGATTTCCGAGGATCTGCTCGACCGCTTCAAACCCGTGCCGCTGATCGACGGCTATGACGTCTTCCAGCACCTGATGACCTATTGGGCCGAGGTGATGCAGGACGACACCTATATTCTTGTGCAGGATGGCTGGGCGGCGGGGCGGGTGATCCGCGAATTGGTCAAGAACGCCGACGGCAAATATTCTGAAACGCCAGACATCAAAATTGGGAAGCGCCACCTGAAAGCCGAACTGATCCCACCCGTACTGATCGTCGCGCGGTTCTTTGCGGCAGAGCAGGCAGAGGTTGATCGTCTGACAGAAGAGTTTGAGCAAGCCGAGGCCGCTATGACAGAGCTTCAGGAAACTCATGGCGGCGAAGGCGATGCGCTTTTCGGGGTTGAGAAAAAGAACGAGGCGCTGGCGGCTTGGGCAGATGCTTTTGACACGGTCTGGAACCAGCGTGACCCAGCCAGTCTGCGCCAATATCGTAAGTGCATCGAAAATGCCGAGCGGCTGGTCGTTGATATCGACGATCTGACGTATCAGCCGGTCTTTGGGCCTTTAAAGAATGCCAAGGGCAAGCTGACTTTGGGCGCGGTCAAGGACCAGATCAAGAAGGCGAACACGCATGATGATCAGGCCAGCCTGGAGACATATCTGGAGCGTGACAAGTTGCTGAAGGCGCAGCGCAAAGCAGCCAAGGAAACCCGAGAGGCAGCAGAAACCAGACTGTTGCAGCAGATGGAAAACGAGCCGGACAGCGAGGACTTTGCCGACCTTCGGATCATTCAGTCGTATCTGGACGCGTTGGAAGTGGCTGCGGCTGCCAAAGCGGAAAAGACAGAGCGTCAGGCGGCGCTGGATGCCATGGTCGTGGCGCAATATGCTAAGCTGACCGAGGATCAGGTCAAGGTGCTGCTGGTGAGCGATAAATGGCTGGCGCAGGTACGCGGCGATGTGGCGGCAGAGGTGGACCGCGTCAGTCAGGCGCTGGCGGGCCGGGTCAAGGTGCTGGCCGAGCGCTATGCCACGCCACTGCCAAAGCTGGCCGAGGATCTGGAGGTACTGAGCGCTCGCGTCGCGGCGCATTTGAAAAAGATGGGGTATGCGGCATGACCAATGTAACTAAGAAGCTAGGCGCGTTTCATGCGCCACTGAATCCAAATGACAGTGAAACTCAAACCGAAGGTTGCCGTCACTCCAATCCCGATATCTGTGGACGTCACTCGATACCCAAAGTCTGTGCTTTCGTAAGGGATGATGGACTTTGCCTAAAGCCGTCATTGGCATGGCCCAAACAGTTTCGATTGCTTAGGGATAACAAGTAGTTGGGTTTGCAAAAATGAAACAAGCGGCTACTTCAAGTGCGACGCAACTGACCGAGATTGTGCCAGGATGGGAGTTTATCCCAATGTCTGAAATTATCGCGGAGTTTCGAGGTGGCGCACCGCTAAAACCAACTGATTTCGTTAAATCTGGGGTAATGGTGCTTCCGAAGGGAGCAGTTGGTCGCGATGGTTGGTTGCGAATGGATGATAGCGTTCAGTTCTGTACTCAAGAGTATGCCGATGCGCATGCAAATAATCAGGTTGACGAAACCTATACGATAGTTGTCTTGCGAGATTTGGTTCCGAGCGGCCCTAGCATTGGGCTCATGGTTGAAATTGGTAATTCGGCGAACTTTTTACTCGCGCAGGGGGTGTATGGGTTCAAACTAAACTCTCGTGCGGAGCCTTCATATATAACACAACTGTCTAATACGCGTTGGTATAGGCACTTGATGAATTCAATCATGGTGGGCAGCACGCAAGTCCATGTGACGAATACCGCATTCAAGCTTGCAAGAATCCCGCTTCCACCTCTCCCCGAACAACGCGCCATTGCGGAGGCGTTGAGTGATGCGGATGCGTCGATTGCGGCACTGGAGGCGATGATCGCCAAGAAGCGCGACCTCAAGCAGGCCGCCATGCAGCACCTCCTCACCGGCAAAACCCGCCTGCCGGGCTTCTCGGGGGAGTGGGAGGTGAAGCGTTTGGGAGAGCTATGTGACGTCGATCCAGACAATCTTGGTTCGGGGACTGCCCCGTCATATTTCTTCAAATACATTTCGCTCGAAGATGTGAGCAAAGGGCAGCTACTCGGATACTCTGAATTGGAATTTCGCTTTGCCCCATCGCGCGCACGTCGAAAGTTGCAATCAGATGACATTTTGGTTTCAACAGTGCGACCCAATTTGCAGGCGCATCTTCATTTCAAAAGTGACATTGAGGACTGGGTTTGCTCGACCGGGTTTGCGGTGCTTCGGTGCGTCAAGGATAAGTCGAGTTCTGGGTTTATTTTTCAGCATCTATTTGGTGACGGCATCAACCAACAAATAGAAAAGCTGATAACCGGCTCAAACTATCCGGCAATTAACAGCCGGGAAGTGCGCTTACTGGAAATTCTGGCACCGTGTGAGAAGGAACAAACCGCCATCGCCGAAGTCCTCTCTGACATGGACGCCGATCTCACGGCACTAGAGGCCCGCGCGGCCAAGGCCCGCGCGGTCAAGCAGGGCATGATGCAGGAATTGCTTACCGGAAAGGTGCGGTTGGTATGACGCCCGGCTCTGATCTGGGTCAGGTGTTCATCGGCTGGGATGTCGGCGGCTGGAACTGCGACAAGAACCCGACCAGCCGCGATGCGCTGGTGGTGCTGAATGCCGCTGGCGAAAAGCTGGGCCAGCCGTGGCGCGGCAACTTGCGCCAGACCATCAACGCCGCCACCACCGCCGCCGATTTCATCACCGCGATCTTATCGCTCTGCAAGCTGCCCGCGCCCGGCACCCCAAAGGCATGTATGGCAATAGACGCCCCGCTTGGCTTTCCCGCCGCCTTTGGCGCCCTGATCAGCGGCGGCAAGATTGAAACCGAAATCGGTCAATCCGCCGCCAACCCCTATCTCTACCGCGCCACCGAACGCCGGTTGGTGGCCGAAGGGGTGACGCCCCTTTCAGCCGTCAAGGACATGATCGGCAGCCAATCCACCAAGGCGATGCACGCCGTCGCCCGCTATACCAAGCCCATCGACCCCGGTGTCTGGTCTGACGGGGTGCATCTGACTATGATCGAAACCTACCCGGCCCTCTGCCGGTCACGCGCCCGCAGCACGTTCAACGATCTTGCAACGGCTACCACAGCGCGTGAGGGTGATATCCTAGACGCCGAGGTCTGCGCCCAAATCGCGCGGGCCTTTGTGCAGCGGCCCGAATGGCTGGAACCGCCACCGCCGGATGTGCCCACGTCCGAAGGCTGGATCTGGGCGCCGCAGCCCCAATCGCCCCGCAACGAGGTGCAGGTATGAGTGCAGTTGGCCAGATCGAAAAGCGGACCCAAGCGCGGGTGGTGCGGCTGTTTCAGGACCAGCTTGGCTATGACTACCTTGGCAACTGGCTCGACCGGGCGGGCAATGCCAACATCGAGCCCGCCTATCTGCGCCCTTATCTGGAGGCCAAGAGATACGCCCCCGCGCTGATCACCAAGGCCGTAGCACATCTGACCAAGGTGGCCACCGACCAGTCGCGCAGCCTTTATGACATCAACCGCGACGTCTACGACCTGCTGCGCTATGGCGTGAAGGTGAAGGCCGATGTGGGCGAGCAGACCCAGACCGTCTGGCTGATCGACTGGAAAAACCCAGAGGCCAACCATTTCGCTATTGCCGAAGAGGTGGCGGTGAAGGCCGCGACGTCGGATGGCAAGACATTTGGCAAGCGCCCGGATATGGTGATCTATGTCAACGGTATCGCGCTGGGCGTGCTGGAATTGAAACGCTCGACCGTGTCGGTGTCGGAAGGCATTCGTCAGAACCTCGACAACCAGAAGTCGATGTTCATTCAGCGGTTTTTCACCACTATGCAGATGATCATGGCGGGGAACGACACCGAAGGCCTGCGCTACGGTGTGATCGAAAGCAAAGAGAAATACTGGTTATCGTGGCGCGAGGAAAACCCAGCCTATCGCGACGGGATCGATGCGCGCGATCAGCGCTATCTGGGGGATGCGTCGGATCTGGGGCCGCTGGACACCGCGCTGCTGCGGCTGTGTGCCAAGGATCGCTTTCTGGAGATGATCCATAATTTTCTGGTCTATGATGCGGGCGCAAAAAAGACCTGCCGCCATAACCAGTATTTCGGTGTTCGCGCCACGCAGGAAAAGATCAGGCGGCGCGAGGGCGGCATCATCTGGCACACCCAAGGCTCGGGCAAAAGCCTGACAATGGTGTGGCTGGCCAAGTGGATACGCGAGAACGTCAAGGGCGCGCGGGTGCTGGTGATCACCGATCGCACTGAATTGGACGAGCAGATTGAGAAGGTGTTCAAGGGCGTCAACGAGGACATCCAGCGCAGCAAGAGTGGCGCAGACCTGATCGCGCAGTTGAATGCGGAGGCGCCGTGGCTCTTGTGTTCGCTGATCCACAAGTTCGGCGGCAAGGACGAAACCGATGCCGATGTCGGTAGCTATATCGAGGAGATGCGCGCCGCGCTGCCCCGCGATTTCCGCGCCAAGGGCGACCTGTATGTCTTTGTCGACGAATGCCACCGGTCGCAAAGCGGCGATCTGCACAAGGCGATGAAGGCGATCCTGCCGAACGCGATGTTCATCGGTTTCACCGGCACGCCGTTGCTGAAAGAGGACAAACAGACCAGCTTCGAGGTGTTTGGGCCTTACATCCACACTTACAAGTTCAACGAGGCGGTGGCGGACGGCGTGGTTCTCGACCTGCGATATGAGGCGCGGGATATCGACCAGAACGTGACATCGCAGGCCAAGATCGACCAGTGGTTCGAGTTGAAAACCAAAGGGCTGAACGATCTGGCTAAGGCGCAGCTAAAGCAGCGCTGGGGAACCCTGCAGAAGGTGCTGTCGAGCCAGTCACGGCTGGAAAAGATCGTCGGCGATATCCTGATGGATATGGAACTGAAGGATCGGCTGAAGAGTGGCCATGGCAACGCGATGCTGGTGTCATCAAGCATCTACCAAGCCTGCAAGTTTTATGAGTTGTTCGCCAAGACCGATCTGGCGGGAAAGTGCGCGATCGTCACATCTTACAAACCAACGGCGAGCGACATTAAAGGTGAGGAAAGCGGCGAGGGGCTGACAGAACGGCTGCGCCAATACGAGATCTACACCAAGATGCTGGGCGGACAGGATGCGGAGGCGTTCGAGAAGCAGGCCAAGAAAAAATTCATCGACGAGCCCGGGCAAATGAAACTGCTGATCGTGGTGGACAAGTTGCTGACGGGGTTCGATGCGCCGTCGGCCACATACCTCTACATCGACAAGAAGATGCAAGATCACGGACTGTTCCAGGCAATCTGCCGGGTCAACAGGTTGGACGGGGATGACAAGGAGTACGGCTACGTTATTGACTACAAAGACTTGTTCAAAAGCCTTGAGACCTCGATCAAGGACTATACGACGGAGGCTTTCGACGGCTACGACAAGGATGACGTGGCTGGGCTGCTGACCGATCGCCTCAAGATGGCTCGGGAGCGGCTGGACGATGCACTTGAGGCGGTCAGGGCCTTATGCGAGCCGGTTGCCGCGCCGCGCGATACTCTGGCCTATCAGCACTTTTTCTGCGCTGAAAATACGGCCGACAAGGATGCGTTGAAGGAAAACGAGCCCAAGCGCCTGGCCCTTTATCGGCTGGTTGCAGCCCTTCTGCGAGCTTACGCCGACATCGCGAACGAGATGTCCGAAGCTGGCTATTCCGAGAGCGAAGCCGCGAGCATCAAGGCCGATGTCGACCACTTTGAAAAGGTCCGGAATGAGGTGAAGCTTGCGAGCGGCGATTACATCGATCTGAAGATGTACGAGCCTGCGATGCGGCACTTGATCGACACTTACATCCGTGCCGAGGAAAGCGAAGTCATTTCCAAGTTCGATGACATGTCACTGATCCAGCTTATCGTCGATCGGGGCGCTAATGCGGTGGATGCATTGCCTAGTGGCATTCGCAAGAACAAGGAAGCGGTGGCCGAAACCATAGAAAACAATGTCCGCAAGCTGATCATCGACGAAACGCCCATCAATCCCAAGTATTATGAAAAGATGTCGGAGCTTTTGGATGCTCTGATCGCGCTGCGCAAAACTGAAGCCGTCGACTACGAGGCCTACCTGGCGAAGATCGTTGAGCTGACGAAGCAGGCAAAAAGCCCTGAGACAACGACATCCTATCCTGCGGCCGTCAATTCAGCTGCAAAACGTGCCTTGTTTGACAACCTTGGCGAAGATGAGGATTTGGCGCTGGCCGTCGATGCATCGATCAGGGCGACCAAGAAAGACGCGTGGCGCGGCAACCGGGTCAAAGAAAAGGAAGTGCGCAACGCGATCAAGGCGCACATCGCCGATCCTGAGCTTATAACCACCATCTTTGATCTGGTTCGAAATCAACATGAGTACTGACGCACATCAGATCACGGTTGGTGGGCTTCACGTCGATGTGGTCCGTAAACCGATCAAAAACCTGCATCTTGGCGTTTATCCGCCGAATGGACGTGTGCGGGTCGCCGCGCCGGTGGGCATTAGCGACGAAGCTGTGCGCCTCGCCGTAGTCACGCGAATGGGCTGGATCAAACGCCAGCAGGCCAAATTCGATGCACAGCCTCGACAGACGGAGCGTTCCTATGTGTCTGGCGAGAGCCATTTCTTTTTTGGTCAGCGCTACCGGCTGAACGTTATCGATGGAGCGCCAGCGGGCCGTGTTCACATCCGCAACAGCCGGACTTTGGACCTCTTCGGTAGATCCGGCAGTGATCAGGCGACCAAGGAACGCGTGTTCCAAGACTGGTATCGGCGCGAACTGCGCACCCGTGCGGCTCCCCTGATGGCGACATGGGCGGATGCGTTTGGCATTGATCTTCCACAATGGGGGATCAAGCGGATGAAGACCAAATGGGGCACGTGCAGTATCGAAGCAAAGCGGGTCTGGCTTAACTTAGAACTGGTGAAGAAACCACCTCACTGCCTTGAGTACGTGATCGTGCACGAATTGGCGCACTTCTTTGAACGAAACCACTCGGATCGGTTCGTGGCGCTGCTCGATCTGAAGTTACCAAATTGGCGGCTGATACGTGATGAACTGAACGCTCAGCCACTTGCGCATGAGGATTGGCCAGGTCCATGATTCACACCGGACGACGACCTAGCGCTTTTCGTTTTATTAGCCCCCTCGGCATGGTTCCTCCCCTCCCCCAAACGTATGCGGGGGGGCGCAGCGCGGCATTTCGCTAGCGACAGGCACTTTCACCGGGGAATCCAGGCGGAATCCACCTAAGAGACGGAGTTAAATTAAATCGTTATATTACATATGTTTACCCTCCCATTTCTCCGTCACAGGGTGGATTTTACTATTTTTGTCAAGAATCCACCTGTGGAAGCCACCGCGTAGGAAGCCAGCCAGTGGAAGCCTCCTCAATCGAGCCGCGAAATCCGGCCAAAGGTGCGTCTGAATACGGGGTTTATCCATTATCCTAATTCGCTATGATCACGTCCCCCCCCTGCTTTAAAATCCAGTTCGGCCAAGACCACTTCCCATGCATCACGGCGGAGCAGGTGGTGATAGTCCTCTTCCCGTCCTCGCGCTGTCAGTTCAGTATGGCCGCGACCTCGCCCCGAAGGAAAATGCCGTCGGGCGGGCCGAAATCGTGGGAGAGGCAGGCAAGTGTTTGGCCCAGCGCGTTATCTATGCGTCAAGGGTCGCGTTCACAGAACAAGTGAATGGCAGCGCTGGGCAAGCTTTCGCTCGGCGAGATCGCTTGCCTCGGCAGAGGTGGGATCAAGATCAACAGCGAGGCGATGGGCAAGTTGCAGTCCCTGCGCAACCGACTAGGCAACTTGTCCTTGATCCGACGGAGGCTGATGGCAAGAGGACTAGTCTACCCGAAAAAAGGCCAAAAAGCCGAAAATGCGGCCTCATTGCACCACACCAAAGCCGAGAAAGCTCCAAACACGGCTGCTGCCCCGCACGGACGGCTCTCTCCACGCACCCGACCTCGTGGATCATGCTTTCGTTAGGTTAGCCGAAAATCTTGAAAAATATGCAAGTCAGCGAGGCCTGCTTGCTCCGATCTGAGCTTTCCCCCTTCGGATGACGCGCTTCCGATAAAGCTACCATCGGATATGTCATTCGATCATCGTCACAATTGGGGGCTTGCCGAATCGTTCTTTTGCTTTGTAGGCTATTCAAAGCAGCAATGAACTCAACGCTGAGATCGCTGCGGATTGTTTGGAAAATGTCGCTTTAATGCGACTTGGCAATGTGGCCTCTGCAGTGAATATCACTGTCAGAGGCCTTTTTTTTGGGTAACCGTGATGAAACGACTTGAAGTCCCAACGGGTCTCTTGATCTCACAGAGCGGATCATATGGTGCGGTAAGCCGGGCTATGCGCGCTGGTGCGATGCTTGCAATTGACGAAATCAACGCAGACCCTGCGCGAGGCGTAAGGATGAATCCCTTCACGATAGACCCGGCGGGCCAGATCTCCGGCTATGTTGACGGTGCAAGAGCGTTGATTCAGGATCATGGGATCAGCCATGTTGTGGGGTGCTACACATCATCAAGCCGTAAGGAAGTGCTGCCTATTTTTGAAAAGGCAGACGCACTTCTCTGGTATCCATCACATTACGAAGGGTTTGAAACCTCTGAAAACGTTGTATATGTTGGCGCTGCACCGAACCAGCATATCATCCCTCTGACACAGCACTTACTGACTGAGTATGGCTTGCGTGGCTGGATGATCGGGTCAAATTATATCTGGGCATGGGAGAACAACCGCATCCTGCGTGAAGCGCTTACTGCATCGGGAGGCTCGGTGTTGGGCGAACGCTATTTTTCTATTGGTGAGACAGACTTTGAAACCATTGTCGGGCAAATCATTGCAGACAGTCCTGATTTCATTTTCACAACGCTCATTGGGCAATCGGGATTTGTATTTCTCAATTTGTTGCGAAATGCTTGCAAAGCTGCTGGGATTAATCAGGCTCAAGAAATGCCCACAGCAAGTTGCAGCCTATCCGAGGCCGAATTGCCGTTGATCAGAGATGCCATTGACGGTCACCTCTCTTCTTCGGTCTATTTTTCCACTGTGAACTCGCCAGAGAATGATCGCTTTACAGCAATGTGGAAATCGCAATTTGGTGAAGACACGCATGCATCGGCAGATGCAGAAAACGCTTATGTGGCTGTTCATCTTTTAGCCAGCGCGGCGGAACGCGCTGGAAGTGCGGCCTTTGATGATGTGCTCGACGCGGTGCGCGGGCTGACGTTCGATGCGCCTCAGGGCAGGATAACAGTTGATGAAGAAAATCTGCACTGCTGGATGCGGCCCAGAATTGGGCGGTCTCGCGCCGACGGAACGTTCGATATCATCCAGGAAAGTCCTATCTCTGTACGACCCGATCCCTACCTGACATGGAGCAATGATAGCCTTGATGTTCGGGGCACCAAACTTCGGATTGTGAAATGAGCCGGACCATTCACAAGAACTTTCGCGGGTTGCGCGCGCTGCTTGTGATGGGCCCGGGCGCGGCGCGCAATGTCTTGGAAAGCGCACTGGTCAAACTGGGCCTTACGGTTGCGACATCCGAAATGGCACCATGCCCGCGCGAAATGTCTCTTCACCATGATATTGTCTTTTTTGATGCAGATGATGGGGCTGACCCGTCTCTTGAGGGCGTAGATCTACCCCTTGTGGCGTTGGTGGGCAGCGAAGCCCCAAGCCGTCTGGCGCGTGTGGTGCGCTACCGTGCTGCCAGTCATATTCTCAAGCCGTTACGCAGTTCAGGGATATTTCTAGCCGTTTTCCTGGCCGTGAACGAGCATGCTCATAGATCAAGACTTGAGCAGGAAACCCAATCGCTTCGTCGACGCCTCGCAGGGCGGCGGACAGTCATTCAGGCTGTTTTGTCGCTTATGAACAGTGGTCTGACGGAAGATGATGCCTATGAACGCCTTCGTCGCCAAGCGATGGAGCGACGAATTCCGATCGAGGACATGGCGCGCCTTGTTCTCAGCTTTGCCCCCGAAAAGGGGCCGGAAAGACTGCGCGCGACAGGCCCGATCCAGCTGGGCCTAAAAACCAGGTGACCCCGAACATTTGGACAGACAATCAACAGAGGAGAAGTAAGAAATGACACGCAACCGAACAATGAAGGCTTTACTGGCGAGTGCCGCTGTGGCGCTTTGCGTAAATGCACCGGCATTCGCCCAAGATGGCCCGATCAAGATCGGCGTCTTGGAAGATCAATCCGGCGACTTTGCTGCCGCAACCATAGTCAAAGTACATGCTATCGAGCTGGCCGCCAAAGAAATCAATGATGCTGGCGGGATTGGCGGGCGCCAGATCGAGTTGGTGGTCTATGACACACAATCCGACAACCGCCGCACGCAGGAATTCATGCGCCGCGTCTTGCAATCGGACAAGGTAGACGTTGTGTTCTCTGGGTTCTCTTCGGCCGCTCGCGAGGCATATCGTCCGATCGTCAATCAGTTTGATGGCCTAGCCTTCTACAACAACCAGTATGAAGGCGGCGTGTGTGACGCCAACATGATCGTCACGGGGGCCGTGCCTGAACAGCAGTTCTCGACGCTGCTGCCGTGGATGATGGAAAAATACGGCAAAAACGTTTACACTTTGGCCGCCGACTACAACTTTGGCCAGATCTCGGCCGAATGGGTCCGCAATATCGTTGCGGAAAATGGCGGCACAATGGTAGGCGAGGAGTTCATTCCGCTCGGCGTGTCGCAGTTCGGTCAGACCATCCAGAACATTCAGTCTGCCAAGCCGGATTTTGTGGTGACGCTTCTGGTCGGTGCCGCACAGGCATCGTATTATGAGCAGGCAAATTCAGCAAATGTCGGCTTGCCGATGGGTTCGTCGATCAACGTGGGCCAAGCGTATGAGCACAAGCGCTTCACTCCGCCCAGCCTTGCGAATATGTTTGTGACCACGAACTACATCGAAGAGGTGGATACGCCGGCCTCAAAGGACTTCGTAGAGCGTTTCCGCGCCATGTTCCCCGATGAGCCTTATATCAACCAAGAAGCTGCAAATTCGTACATTGCAATGTATCTCTACAAGCAAATGGTTGAACGCGCAGGCAGCACCGATCGTGAGGCACTCCGTGCTGAAATCGCCAAAGGCGACGTTTGCTTTGATGGACCGTCAGGCAATACCTGCCTTGACCCGAAAAGCCAGCACATGTCGCATACCATCTATCTGGCACAGGTTGGCGAGGACCATTCCATTAGCTTTCCAAAGGTCTGGGAGAATATTCAGCCCTATTGGCTGGGCGACGCAGGATGCGATTTGACCAAGAACGATCCAAGCGCACAGTACACGCCTTCGTCGCCCCCTCCGGCGCCATAACCCTCCACTAAACACCTGATCGGGCGACCCAAAGGCGTTCGCCCGATCTCAGGCACTCATCTTGGCGTTAGGAGGCGATCACAATGGCACTTTTTCAGAGCATCTTTGCCATGCTCTATCAATTCGGAGACACTTTTGCCTTTCTGGTCATTTCATGTGCCGGACTGGCCGTGATTTTTGGCATGATGGGCGTGATCAATCTTGCCCATGGTGAATTCATCATGTGCGGGGCCTATGTGACCGCCAGCGCCGTTCGCTTCGGCATGCCATTGCCTCTGGCTATTCTAACGGGTGCCATCGTCGCGGGGGTGATCGGAATGATCATCGAACGGCTTGTCATCCGTCATTTGTATCATCGCCCCCTCGATTCGATTATTGCAACCTGGGGAATTAGCCTGATTGCAACCCAAGGCGTTCTGATTGTGCTGGGTTCCACAATGCAAGGCGTCGGCACGCCTCTGGGCAGCATTACAGTGGGCGAACAATCCTTTTCGGTCTACCGACTTGTCCTGATGGCAACATCCGTGGGCCTGCTGGGCAGCCTTTATGTGCTGTTTTATCACAGCCGCTTTGGTGTGATTGCCAGAGCCACCATTCAGAAGCCGAAAATGGCAAACGCGCTGGGGGTCAACACAGACCGAATGTACAGCCTGACATTCGGTCTGGGCGCGGCATTGGCAGGTCTTGCGGGCGGGCTCTATGCTCCGACCATGACCATGGTTCCGACAATGGGCGCGACCTTTATCGTCGAGAGCTTTGTCACCGTAGTCGTAGGTGGCGCCGATATCTTTGTGGGCGCGGCCCCCGCAGCGGCGATCCTTGCGCTTATCAAAACCGCGCTGACGGCGTGGTATGGGCAACTGTTTGGCCAGATTGGGCTTCTTTTGACAGTCATTGTCGTCATCCGCATTCTTCCCGGAGGTCTCTCGGGATGGCTCAAAGGAACCAATCGATGACGCCGACAGATCTTGCCTCAAAGACATCCGGGCCACACGGCCGCCTTTCGCACCTGCTGTCGCGGCTTGAAGGGCCTCAAACCATGGGCCGAGGCCCGGCGTTCTGGGCTGCGTTCCTTGCCACCGTGGCCGTTGCTGCGGCCTATCCACTTTTCGCGGATTCATGGACGGTCGGAAACACCGCATACTTCTTGATCTGGACCTTCATGGCGATGGGCCTGGGGGTGGTCTGGGGATATGCGGGCGCGCTCAGCTTTGGTCAGACTGCGTTCTTTGGGGTCGCAGGCTATGCTTATGGCGTGCTTACACTGAACTTCGGGGCCGCATATGGCTTTACCTTGGTGGCCTTGGGTCTTTCGGTCGGGATCGGGGCACTGCTGGCGCTCATAATCGGATATTTTATGTTTTATGGGCGCATTCAGGGCGTTTTTATCGGCATTGTCACCTTATCAGTCACGCTGGTTCTTGAAACATTTATGGCGCAGACCGCCGCGCCGCATTGGCGTATTGGTGACGCACGATTGAACGGTTTCAACGGCATGTCTGGGATGCCTCCGTTGACGCTGCCTTGGCCGGGGGGTGCGCTAGAGCTCTATCCTGGTCCGGCGTTGTTCTATTTTGTGCTTGGCCTCGTGATAATTTGCTACCTTGGCCTACGGATCATGCTGAACTCGCGCTTTGGCAACGTTCTGGTGGCCATCCGCGAGAACCCGCATCGTGTTGGCATGCTTGGGTATGACGTTCGCCTATATCAGATGCTGGCCTTTGCCATAGGTGGCGGCTTTGCGGCGCTTTCGGGGGTGCTTTATACCGCTTGGGGGCAGTATATCACGCCCTCCAGCATGGGGCTTACCTCTGCGGCACTGCCCATCGTCTGGGTTGCTGTAGGGGGCAGGCGCGACATCACAGCGACACTTATCGGAACATTGGTCGTTCTGGCGGGCTTTCAGTTGCTGACCATCTACGGCAGCCAATATGCGCTGGTTGTCATGGGGGCGTTGCTTTTGATCACAGTTCTTGCAGCCCCTGACGGGCTGATCGTCGCTGCAATGAAGATGATCGGCCGCATTTTTCAAAGGAGCAAGCCATGACAGAGATCCTGAAAGTTCAGGGCCTGCGCAAGGCTTTTGGCGGTGTCGTCGTTGCAAACGGGCTGGATTTTTCACTCTCAGCGGGCGCAATGCACTGTCTGATCGGGCCAAATGGTGCGGGCAAGTCCAGCTTTTTTCGCCTGCTTCTGGGAGAGCATGCACCCGCTTCCGGCACCATCACCTTTGACGGCAAAGACATCACAAAACTGCGCTCATTCGAGCGTATCCGGCGTGGCATATCGGTCAAATTTCAGGTTCCCGGCATTTTCAAGGCCTTGTCCGTGCGCCAGAACCTTGAAGTCGCGTTTCAAGACCATTTGCGCAGCCAAAGCCTTGACACAACGATCAAGGAGATGCTGGCATTCACCGGTTTGACGAAAGAGGAGATGACCCCGGCTGGCATTCTGTCACATGGCCAGCAGCAATGGCTGGAAATCGCTATGGCTGTGGGAGTAGAGCCGAAACTGCTGCTGCTGGATGAACCAACCGCCGGGATGTCACCCGACGAAACACGCAAGACCGGCGATATGTTGCACGAATTGAACGCGCGCGGCATCACCATTCTGGCAGTCGAGCATGACATGGCTTTTGTCGAGCAGATCGCAAAACGGGTGACTGTGCTGCATTTCGGATCAATTTTCGCCGAAGGCACGATTGCCGAGATCATCGCGCATCCGGGCGTGCAAGAAATCTATCTGGGGGCTGCCGATGTCTGATGCACTTTTGAAAGTGACCGGGCTGCGTGGTGGCTATGGCGGAGAAACCGTTTTGCAGGGCGTGGATCTGACCATTGCCCCGGGCGAAATCGTGGCAGTCATCGGTCGCAACGGTGTTGGCAAAAGCACGCTCATGCGCACCTTGACCGGGCTTTTGAAACCCAGTAGCGGCACGATCGTCTTCAATGGCCGGGACATGACGTCGCAAAGCGCCGATGCCCGCGCACGGGCCGGAATCGGCTACATCCCCCAGGGCCGCGAAGTGTTTCCGGAACTGACCGTGCGAGAAAACTTGCTGGTGGGCGAAGTTGCCGGAAAGGGCCGTGCGAAGCCAGACTATGACATGGTCTATCGGTTTTTCCCGATCCTGAAAGACCGCAGCCGCCAAAGGGCGGGCACCATGTCTGGCGGCCAACAGCAGCAACTTGCCATTGCACGCGCCATGATTGGCAATCCACGCCTAATGCTTTTGGATGAACCGTCCGAAGGAATTCAGCCCTCCATCATCAAGGATATCGCGCGAAATGTGCGCACTCTCAATCAGGAAACCGGGGTGGCGGTTCTGCTTGTCGAACAAAATCTCGATCTGATTGTTTCGCTGGCGGATCGCGGGCATGTCATGGAAAAAGGCCGCATCGTCGCTGACCTTGACTTTGATGAGATCCGGTCTCGCCAAGAGGTGCGCAAGCATTTAACGATCTGAACACATACACAAATTGATCTAACGAAACGGAAAGGACTCATTATCATGTCATGGCTCAGCACATCCATCATGGCCCGCAAAGGTGTCGCAAAAGGCGTCGAGGGCGCACGTCACACGATCACCATCGAAGATCAGGGAAAGTTCCACTACGTTTACGGCCCCTATGCCGATCCCGTCCTCGAAGTGGAGCCGGGCGCCGTTGTGACCGTCGAGACGCATGACGCGTTTGAAGGCGCGATTACCGAAGTGGTCGATAATCCATCGGCTTTGCTGAACTTCCCCTTTCTAAATCCGCAGACCGGACCGATCTACGTTAAAGGCGCAAAAAAGGGTGATGCTTTGGCCGTCCGGATCATCTCGATCAAGCCCCGTGGCGCACAGCCGGTTGGCACCACCTGTCTGTTATCCGAGTTTGGCGGGCTGGTGGCCACGGGCGATACGGCCATGCTGAACGCACCTTTGCCAGAGAAGGTCAAGAAAGTCAGGGTGGATGAAAACGGCGTCTACTGGTCCGACACACTGACCCTGCCCTATGAGCCGTTCATCGGAACCATCGGAACGTCACCCCAGATAGAGGCGATTTCGTCTTTGCAGCCTGATTATTATGGCGGCAATATGGATGTGCCAGATGTTGCACCGGGGTCGATCATCTACCTGCCGGTCAATACCGATGGCGGTTATCTTTACTTAGGCGACTGCCATGCGATTCAGGGCGACGGAGAGCTGTGTGGTGTGGCCCTAGAAATCCCCGCAACGGTTGAAATCCACATTGATCTGATCAAGGGTCATGGCAATTCTTGGCCGCAACTGGAAACTGAACACAAGATGATGTTCATTGGGTCTGCACGGCCAATGGAGGACGCTGCCCGCATCGCATACCGCGAGCTTGTACGCTGGGTTGCGGCCGAAACTGGACAGTCGGAAGCCGACGCTTACATGCTGTTGACCATGTGCGGAAAAGTGCGGCTGGGGAATATGGTCGATCCAAAATATAGCCTCGGTGCGTCAATCGAGAAAAAGTATCTCAAATAACATGCAGGAGACTTTCGAATGGATCTTGGTCTTGCCGGGCTTCGCGCCCTCGTAACCGGTGGCAGCAAAGGCATTGGCCTGCGCTGTGCCGAAATACTTGCGGCCGAAGGTGCCGCGGTATCTTTTTGCGCGCGCACAGCTCACGATGTGGAAAAAGCCGTTTCCGGCCTTAACACATCGGGCGCAACTGCGTTCGGTACAGCGGTCGACGTATCAGACAAGGACGCTTTAGAGACTTGGGTGCGCAGCAGTGCCGATGCTTTGGGCGGAATTGACATCGTTATCGGCAATGTATCGGCACTTGCCGTGGCCGATGACGAAGACGCATGGAAAGCCGGTTTCAACACCGATATGATGCATTCTGTGCGCTTGGTAAATGCCGCCATGCCATGGCTTGAGAAAAGCAAAGCGCCCTCCATAACCCTGATCTCATCGGTCTCGGGCCGTGAGGTGGATTTCACCGGCCCGGCATATGGTGCCTTCAAGGCAGCTTTGGTTCATTACACAAAGGGCCTTGCTTGGAAACTGGCGGCAAAAGGTATTCGCGCCAACAGTGTGTCACCCGGAAATACGTATTTTGATGGTGGAATCTGGCAAGGAATTGAAACTGGCAATCCCACGCTTTTTGCCGAGGCTCTGGCCCTTAATCCAACTGGACGTATGGCAAAACCCGAAGAAATCGCGCGTGGCGTCGTGTTTTTGGCAAGCCCCGCGTCCAGCTTTACCTCAGGGACAAACCTGCTTATCGACGGGGCCTTGACCAAAGGCGTGCAACTGTAGGTTCAAATTTTCTAAAGGCCCGCACCGTCGCCCTGTCAAAACAGGTTCACCAGTGCGGGCCTTTGCTATCAAATTGCCGCTATGCGGTGCAGTGTGCGTTGCTCATAGGCATAAGCCATATTGATGATGGCTGCATCGTCCCATTGGCGGGCCAGAAAAATAAGCTCGAACGGCGCACCCGAGGCGTAATAGCCAGCAGGAACGGTGATACCCGGTATTCCTGCAATGTTCAGCTCGCCAACAGTTGTTTCCAGAATGGCGTCACCTGAATGCAGGCCTGGCAATTCGCAGATCATTTGCGGATAGGCCAGCGCATCCAGCTTGTGCTGCACGAAAACTTGGTCGATTAGACGCAGATACGTTTCTTTCAACGCGGTAAACGCCGGAAGGGCGGGCGGCGTTTCGGGTGATTTTAACGCTTCGACGAAATCGGGTAATTCATGCATGTAACCGAGTATCGCGCCTTTGGCGAAAGGATTTTCGGATTTTGTGGCATCAACAAATTCCGCCCAGGTTTTCAAGGCGGCATCCGGGCCAAGTCGGCGCAGATAACATGTCATATCATAGGGCATCGACTCTAACCCACGACCATCAAAAAATGGGGTGCCGGGCGTGATTTTCCGGTATGTGTTGAAATCCGTACCGGCAAACGGGTCTTCAACCAAAATTGCTCCCGCCGCGCGCAGTTCTTCTTTTGCGCGCTGATACAATTCGGATGTTTCATCCGACAACGTGTTCTTGCGCCAGCCCGGTCCATAAAGACCGATACGTTTGCCTTGCAACCCATCACGCGAGAGGTTTGCCGCAAACCCACCAAGTGGAATGTGACCAACAGATGCTAGGGTTTTCGGATCTTCGGTCGTAAAGCCCGCAATCGCGTCGAGACAGATTGCCGCGTCCTCGACTGTGCGTGCAATGGGGCCAACCATATCGCGATTGCCCGACAACGGTACCACCCCCGCATTGGGCACCATGCCAATCGTTGCCTTGATGCCCACAAGCCCTTGCGCCGAAGCAGGATTCTGAATGGAACCACCAGTTTCCTCAGCCAGTCCGACGAGGCACATATGGGATGCGACCGCACTCGCCGTACCCGCGCTTGAGCCACCCGGAGCGCGATCTTCGATAGCCACATTAATCGTGGGTCCGGCCCAGCTGTCGTTGGCGTGTGTTCCCGTCCAACTCAGGATCGGCACATTGGTCTTGCCCAGAATAACCGCATCCGCAGCTTTCATCCGCGCGGCCACAGGGGCATCGCGGACTGGCATCAGATCAACCCCTCCGGCCCCAGAATAGAGCAGACCCCAACCAGCCGTCGACGGATAACCAACCATGTCAACGGTGTCTTTGATAACAACCGGAATTCCGGCCAAAGGGCCAAGTTTTTCGCCCGCCGCACGCCGACGGTCTATCTCGCGTGCGTTCATGACCGCGTCAGCACATTCAAATATGATGGCGTTGTACTTTCCGTTAAGGGCTTTGATTTGCGCAATGGACGCTAGGGCCAGTTCTTCCGCCGTAAAGACACCATCCGCAAAGGCGGTTCGTATATTGGCGATTGTCAAACTGCCAAGGTCAGAAAGATCCGCACTCTTTGCGTCTTTGGGGGGGGGGGGGGGGGCCAGGCCAAATCTTTTCTGCGGGGGGGGGCCCAACCTGCATCCGGAACCAACCCCGAAAAACAACGATGATTTTCGCGAAAAAAAAACCCGGCCCACCCCCCCGGGTCTT
>Ga0163215_100839_pt1 | contig 31800 bp, 24 predicted proteins | sample SynspAceP_FD_185934 | JGI IMG/M metagenome (GOLD analysis project Ga0163215, IMG submission 185934) | Saline lake microbial communities from Ace Lake in Antarctica - Synechococcus sp. Ace-P (Hybrid Assembly) | ecosystem: Environmental > Aquatic > Non-marine Saline and Alkaline > Saline | place...
TGCTTTTGATTGAATAGGCGGCCCCGGTCGCCCCGATATACGCGGATCAGAAAAATGAAGATCAGGAATTCGCTCAAAGCGCTCAAAGCTCGTCACCGTGACAACCAGCTGGTTCGTCGCAAGGGCCGGGTCTACATCATCAACAAGCAGAACCCACGCTTCAAGGCTCGTCAGGGCTGAAGCTGAGGGCCGCTTGGCCATCACTGAAATTTGCATTTGATATTTGGCGCAGACGGACTAGTTTTCCGTTATGCGCCATTTCTCGTTTCCAAAGCTTCCTCCCCTTCTCCTTGCAGCACTTCTGTGCAGCGGCTTGCCCGACATGTCGGCTTTCGCGGAGACCACCCCCTCAACCGCAGCTTCGGTTAAACCCGCCGATACGCTCGACGCTTTGTTTTCGGAGCTCAAGCGTGAGCGAGACGACAAGCAAGCCAAGCGAATCAGCGAACGCATCTGGGCGAAGTGGCGCGATTCCGGCAGCGCCACGACAAACCTGTTGATGCAGTGGGCTGACAAAGCAATCGCTGACCGCAAGAATGGCTTGGCACTTGATCTCCTGGATCAGGTTGTGGTTCTGATGCCGGATTATGCCGAAGGATGGAACCGCAGAGCCACCTTGAATTACGCGGTGGGCAACCACGACAAATCAATGTCTGATATCAACCGTGTGCTGATGCTGGAACCGCGCCATTTCGGCGCCATCGCCGGCATGGCCGCGATTCTGTCGGCCGCGGGCAATGACGAGCTCGAGCTACGAGCCTGGGAGCAAATGCTGGAAGTCTACCCGGCAAACCGGCAGGCCCAGATAAGGCTCGGAGAACTGGCCGACAAATTGGCCGGTAGCAAAATCTGAAACACCCCCCGCATAGCCCGTAAGCACCAAGAGAAGCCGTCCCAACCCTTCATTTTTTGGCAATGATCCCGCATGCTCGCACAAAGACCGGTCCGAACCACCATGATTTTTCTGACTACCCTCATTCTCCTGCTGTTAGCCGGACTCACAATCTGGACCAGACTGAAGTCACGCGAAATCGAGGCACACTATCCACCGACAGGAGAGATGATCGATGTCGGAGGCTACAGTCTCCATGCCGTACATATCCCGCGCCCTGCGGGCGCCGGTCTGCCGCCCCTGGTGTTCATCCACGGCGCCAGCGGCAATCTTCTGGATCAGGAGATTCCGTTCAGGCCCAAGCTCGAGGGCCGCGCGGAAATGCTGTTCATTGACCGGCCCGGCCATGGCTGGTCCGAGCGCGGTGGCGAAGCGAATGATACACCTGACGGACAGGCCGCAGCCATCGCCCGAGCCATGCAGGTCAAAGGCATATCCAAAGCCATCATCATCGGACACTCCTTTGGCGGCGCGATTGCGGCAAGCTTTGCACTCGCCCATCCTCAGTTGACTGCTGGGCTGGTTTTTCTGGCCCCAGCGACCCATTCCTGGCCAGGCGGAATTGCCTGGTATTACGGCCTGACCCGCGTGCCTGTGATTGGTCCGCTGTTCGCCAATACGTTGGCGCTGCCGGCCGGACTGACCAGGCTGGAAAGTGGATCAGCTTGCGTCTTCGCGCCCAATCCCAAACCCGACGATTATGTCAGCAAAACCGCACCCGCGCTGGTGCTGAGACCCCAGGCCTTTCGAAACAACGCCATCGATGTCGCAAATCTCAAACCCTATGTGACCCGCGTCTCGCCACGATATCCCGAGATCAAGAGCCCGACCGTGATCGTCACCGGTGACAGTGATTCGGTGGTTCTCGCTCATATCCATTCAGAAGGACTGGCTCGAGACATCGAAGGCGCGGAACTGGTCTGGATACGCAATCTCGGCCACAAGCCGGATCATGTTACAACGGACCTTGCAGTCCGTGCCATCGAGAAAGTGGCTGGCTTAGATGTCGACCTGAAAGCAGCTGCGGTCACGGCCGAGGCCGCTTTGGCAGCCGACAACGCCGCCTGCCAAAGTTAGAGCGCTTCATGGCTAGATTGAAGCGCTCTAACGCCGATGTCCGGTTAGCTGACTGAAATCAAATCCCAGTCATTCCGTCAGAACCGATATAGGCGATACGCAACATATTGGTCGACCCGGGCGTGCCAAGCGGAACACCAGCAGAGATGATGATGCGATCGCCTGGTTTGCCGAATTCTTCACGGAAGGCGATGCGGCAAGCACGATCCACCATGTCGTCGAGATCGGTCGCATCCTGTGTGACCACGCAATGCAGTCCCCACACGACGGAAAGCCGTCGCGCAGTCTGGATCACCGGAGACAGGGCGATAATCGGCACGTTCGGCCGCTCACGCGCGGCACGCACCCCGGTGTTACCAGACGAGGTGTAACAAACAATCGCCGAGAGGTTGAGCGTCTCGGCGATCTGGCGCGCGGCCAAAGAAATAGCATCCGCGCCGGTCGAATCAGGCTGCGGGCGCTGGGAATAGATGATGCCGGGATAATTGGGGTCACGCTCAACCTTGCGGGCAATTGACGCCATCATCTCGACCGCTTCAACCGGATAGTCCCCGGCAGCGGATTCAGCAGACAGCATCACCGCATCAGCGCCTTCAAAGACCGCGGTCGCGACATCGGACACTTCGGCGCGAGTGGGAACAGACGCCGAAATCATCGATTCCAGCATCTGGGTTGCAACCACCACCGGCTTGCCAGCCTTGCGGCAGGCTCGGATGAGCTGCTTCTGGATACCTGGCACCGATTCAACCGGCATTTCCACACCGAGATCGCCGCGCGCGACCATCAATGCATCCGAAAGTTCGATAATCTCATCAATGCGTTCGAGCGCCTGAGGCTTTTCGATTTTCGACATCAGGCCGACCCGGCCTCGGGCAATCTTGCGAACTTCCGCCAGATCTTCCGGTCGTTGAATGAAGGACAACGCAACCCAGTCGACATCGTCCACAGCCAAAACGGCATCAAGGTCGCTTCTGTCCTTCTCGGTCAGCGCACCGCTCTCAAGCAGGGTATCGGGCAGGCTGACGCCCTTTCGGTCGGAAATCTTGGTTCCGTTGACAACGGTGCAAGTGATCGAAGTCTTGTCGGATTCAACCGCAATCAGTTGCAGCCGACCGTCATCGATCAACAACCGATGCCCGGGCTGTACAGCCTCAAGAATTTCAGGATGCGGCAGATAGGCCCGTGTGGAATCGCCGGGGATATCTTTGTTATCGAGAGTGAAGGTCTGGCCTGCAACAAGCGTCGCCGACCCTTCCGCAAACTTGCCCACCCGCAATTTCGGCCCCTGAAGGTCGACCAGAATACCGATCGGCCGTCCACAAGCCTTCTCCACTGCCCGGATACGGCCAACCAGCGTCCGCATCAATTCATGGCTCGAATGACTCATATTGATGCGGAACAGGTCGGCACCCGCTTCATGCAGTTTCTGGATCATCGCTTCATCGGACGATGCTGGTCCGAGTGTTGCGAGGATTTTCACATTGCGTAGCCGCTTCATCAATTTTGGCTTTCTGGCGCTTCCGGGGCATCCGATAGCTGGACCATCCAGCTGCCTTGCCTCCCGGTGTCGTATTCTTTGAATCCCACACGCTGGAAACCACGGGCGAAACAATCCTCGACACCAACAACGCGAAATTCATTGTCAGCGACGCACATATTGATATTACCAGCCCATCGACCGCCGCCGCCGGCGTCCTCAGCGTAAAGGTAGTAATATCTGGACCCGAGCTGTCCTTCGATAAGCGTGGCGCAGGAATTGGCCGGAATTTGCCACCAGCCTTCCGTCACCCATCCCTCCGCCGTGCGGTAACCTATCGCGCCGCCAACAAGTGACTGCGTGCCGTTACACACCCGGAAGTCCGCTTTCGCCTCATTGACAGAGGCAAGCATCAGCACCCCGGCTGTCAGGGGTATCAGTGCGGCAAGTCTGACAATCGAAAAATAGGCTTTTGACAACTTGCGAAACATCAATTTCGGTCAGTCTCCGCTCAAGAATTGTACTTTGCTTTTTGCGCCGGGAGGCCACGAAAGTCAACGAAAGACGCCAGACTAAAGTCAAGCTTTGCTTCCATTACACAATTGCATCGGCTCACCGCAGATAAAGAGCCGGGTTCTCCAGGCGGTTGCTCACAGAGCAAGGCTGTGCAATTGATCCAGTCTCGTAGATCCCCTTCAATCCTAACTCCAGAACCCGTCATGACAGGCTTTCAGCCGTTTGAAATTATTCCCGGCGACCCAAGCCATTCATTGGTGGTTCTTGCCGATCACGCCATGAACCGCCTCCCCGCCGAATATGGCGATCTGGGACTGCCCGCAGAAGCGTTCACGCGCCACATAGCCTATGATATCGGCGTTGAGGATGTGACCCGCGGGCTCGCCGCACGGTTGGGAGTTCCGGCGGTTCTCGGCTGCTTTTCACGCTTGTTGATCGACCCCAACCGGGGCGAAGATGATCCCACCCTGATCATGAAGCTCTCGGATGGAATGGTGATCCCCGCCAACCATCCGCTATCCGCTGAAGAACGCGAGCGCCGTCTCAATCTTTTCCATCGGCCCTACCATGACGCAGTTGCTTCGGTGATTGCTGAAACCTGGCGCAAATCCGGCAAGCCGCCACTGGTCATTTCACTGCACTCCTTCACCCACGCCTGGAAAGGGGTAGCAAGACCCTGGCATGCCGGTGTCTTGTGGGATACCGATCCGCGTGCGGTGTATCCTTTGATCGAGGCACTCAGTGCGGATCCCGCGCTGATTGTCGGCGACAACGAACCCTATGATGGAGCGCTCCGAGGCGACACCATGCACCGGCATTGCTCGATGACCGGCCTTCCACACGCATTGCTGGAGATTCGCCAAGACCTGATTGCAGATGCAGCCGGCGTTGACTCATGGGTTGACCGCCTTGCGCCAATCCTCGCAGCTTTGACAGAGCTGCCGGAACTGCATGAAGTCGAGCTTCACGGCTCCCGCGTGACCTAGCGACTGTTAAGAACGAGGATTTATCCCTCCTGATAGCGCAAACACCCTTGACCCGAAGCCTGGCTTTGGGCACTTGAAGCGTCATACACTTTACCCCTCATTGCCCTTGTAGGAGAGACCTCATGTCTGATTCCGGTGCAGTTGCCCGCGACCAGCTCCGTTCGATTGTAGAACGCATTGAACGGCTGGAAGAAGAAAAGAAAACCATCGCTGACGACATCAAGGATGTCTATGGCGAGGCAAAGTCGAACGGCTATGACGTAAAGGTGCTCCGCAAGATCATCGCCATTCGCAAGCAGGATCAGAACGACCGTCTCGAGCAGGAAGCTATTCTCGACACCTACCTGCATGCTCTGGGTATGGCGCCGGAACCAGAAGACGCGATCTGATCCCGCTGTATGCTGCGCTCAATTGATTCCATTTGAGCCCAGAACGGTATTTGTGCAGTTTACCAACTGCGCGGCGATGTGAAGCCAGACAGCCTTTGAAAACAACAAACGCCCGCGTGAAGTTCACGCGGGCGTTTTCGATTTGGCCGATTTCTGGAAGAAGCAGGGCGAACGTCCGGACACGCGATTACAAACCGTCTGAACTACAGCGCCGCGCATCCAATTGGATGCGCAAAGGACGCTGTAGCTCTTTTAAATGATGCATATACGTTATCGTTCAAATGAATCCATTTGAACGCGACATTCATTAGTCGCCAAACCGTGCCACGTTGATAAAATTCACTGCTGAGCCGGTGAATTGATTGTGTGGCAGATCACCACCGCCCGGTGCAAACGCATTTGCATAGACAATTTTCGGCGCTTCCCGAAGCTGCGCACCAACGAACTTGCGCGCCTTGCCGGGCGGCGAAGCCATGGTTTTTACGCTATCTTGAGCCAGTGCCCATTTCGAAATGATTGTATCCGTCAGTTTCGGCTCGGTACGAATTGAGCTGCGCTGCGGTTGTTCGGCCGCCGCTGCGGCCGTTGGACGATCGCCTTTGCGCGAAGCCATAATGCTTGCCGATGAAGCGATCACCCGCGCGCCACGCTGGACAGGCGCAAGAGAGGCCAATTCAATTTCGGCAGGTGCTGCCACCGGAACCCGATCGCCAGCGCGATCTCCCGGCCTGCGGATAGGCAGCGGAACAAAATCCTCTCCAGATGGCAAGATCGCGACAACATCAGCCGCTGCTGGTGATACTTTGGCAGGAGACGCCTCGGCAGCCCGGCCTACCAACGCTGCGGCAATCCGCAAGTCCTGGGCAGGCTGTTCAGAAGTTCTGGCCTGCATTCGTGCCCTTATCAGGCTCGGTACTGGCAACGCTGCCACTTCCACAGCCGCAGTGTCAGCTGCAGGTTTTTGTCCAAGCGCCCGGTCAGCAAGCAATTGCGGAATCGGCGCACGAATGGTCGTGAGATCGATAAGCGTCGGAGTCTCGGTTGCAACCTCCGCATTCGCAGCAGCCGCAAATGCATTGATTTCGGCCTGCGCCGGCAAGATCGGCGCCGGCGGCGCGAGCGCTGCCACCACCACTGGCTGCTGCTCTATCACGGGGCGTGCGACCGGGATTGGCGGCTGGACAGGTAGCGCAAAAGCAACTTCAGGCGCCACTTCCGCCGGGGCATCCGGAACGCCCGGCAATGCCGCGAGTTGCGTCTGCGGCGGCGCTGGCACCGGTTTTGGTGCCGACGCGATTGCTTCTGGCTCCTCATCCTCGTCACCACCACCGAACAACGCGGCCAGCAATCCGCCGGACCGCTTTGTGCTAGTGTCGGAATTGCCGCTGCTGCTCGAGACAATAGCCCCGCCACGCCGTTTGTAGTCCGCAAGGGCGGTTTTGTAGCCGGGAAGCGGCTTACCATCCGGCGGCAAATGGAGGGTCTTCCCATCCGGGAAAAGCCGGCTCAGCTCCTGCCTGCTCATACGTGGCCAGGCGCGCACGCCTGCCACATCAAGATGCACAAAGGGAGATCCGGACTTGGGATAATACCCAACGCCGCCGCCCTGCATTTTCATCGCCGTGGCGCGAAGTTTGTCGAGCTTGACGCCCGGAATATAAAAATCCATCGCCTTGCCGAGCATGTGCTGGCTTTTCTTGGCCTGACCACCGCGAGTCCGGCGCAGCATTTCGTTGGTTGCTGGCGACCGATAGGCCGAGACGACATTGATGTAGCCTCTTGCCCCAACCTGTTTATAGACTTCCCAGACCAGATCAAAAAGCTGCGGATCCATCCTGGTCGGCTCATTGCGCCGCCAATCCCGCAAGAAGCGGTTGAGCTTCTTCAGGCCTGCCTGATCATAACGGCCATTGCGTTTGAAAACGATCTCGGCCTTTTCCTTGGTATGGAGATAATGAAGCTTGAGCGACCGTGTCTCTGCTGACGCGTCTGGCGCTGCCGCGAACCCGGCGGACATTGCGATGATCACCAGCAAAAACACCCGCACCACGGCAATGCGCAATATGTGCCAAAAACGCACAGGTATGCACCAAGTGGATCGTGCCGGTACTGATACTGTGTTCAATGTCGCCAATGCTGTCCCCGGACGCCGGAAAACCGTTGTTGAACACCATTTGGTGATCAAATGCGGTGACACAATGGCAACTAGCGCCACGTATCGCTGCAGGGACACTTATAGTGAATGATCCCTTAACAGGGAATGAAGTAGATCAAACCGGCAACAGCTTTTTTACAATGCCCTCTTGAGACGATTGATCATGCAGCCTCCTGATCCGGATCGTCGGGATTGATCGCGTAGTCCTTGAGCTTGCGATAAAGCGTCGAGCGACCGATACCGAGCCGGCGCGCGACTTCACTCATCTGCCCGCGATAAAACGACAAGGCAAAACGGATCAGTTCCTCCTCAACCTCGGCGAGCCGGCGCACCTCGCCTTCCGGAGTCACTGCATTGACAGCAGGCATGCCCGTCTCGACGAGAAGATTAGGTTCCACCGTGGTGGAGCCGGCGATCGAGCCCAAGTCCACTGGGTCATGATGAGGCGCCAGATCAAGCGCGGGTGGTGAATATTCGGCACCAGTTGGCCGTCCATCTGAAACGTCAGATATATCAAGACGGTATCCCGGCATCTGCGTTGCAATCTGCGGGAAGAGACCACTCGTTAGCGTCTCACCATCACAAAGCACAATGGCCCGGTGTATCGCATTCTCCAACTCACGGATGTTACCAGGCCAGTCATGGGCGGTCAGCAGCGCCATCGCATCGGGCGCGATATTGCGAATGCGCTTGCCACTTATTACACCTGCAAACCGGTCGGTGAAGTGACGTACCAGCTGCGGAATATCCTCCTTGCGCTTGCGCAAGGCCGGAACGTGGATCGGGAACACATTGAGCCGGTAGTACAGATCCTCACGGAACCGCCCGGCCTTGACCTCCGCGATAAGATCCTTGTTGGTTGCCGAAATCAGACGGATATCGACCTTTTTTGGTAATCGCGAACCGACAGTTTCAATCTCGCCCAACTGGACCGCGCGCAGCAATTTAACCTGAATTTCGAGAGGCAGATCGCCGATTTCATCAAGGAACAACGTGCCGCCATCAGCTTCGGCAAACTTGCCGGCATGACGTTCTGTGGCGCCGGTAAAGGCTCCCTTCTCATGGCCGAACAGAATGCTCTCGACCAGATTTTCAGGGATAGCACCGCAATTGACGGTCACGAAGGGTTTGTTACGCCGCGCGCTCTCGGCCTGAATGGCACGGGCAATCATTTCCTTGCCGACCCCGGACTCGCCTTCCAGAACCACCGGAATAACCGATGCTGCCGAACGACGGCCAAGTGAAATAACCCGCTCCATGGCAGGACTGGCCGCAACGATGCCGTTAAAGCCTGTATGTCGCACCGAGGGGATGGGCGCAGATTGGCTACGCGAAGCCTTCATCGCGTTTCCAAGCGCCAGCGTCAGACGTTCCGGCGACACCGGCTTGACGACAAAATCGAAAGCGCCTGCACGCATCGCCTTGACTACCGTCTCGATCCCGCCCTGCCCGGTCTGGACAATCACAGGAATGGAACTGCCTGCAGTGGACAATCGCTCCAGTACTTCCAGCCCGCCCATCTCCGGCATCATCAGGTCGAGTACCACTGCATCGATATTGTGGTTTGGCTCGATCATGCGGGCAAACGCAGAACGCCCATCAGACAACAATTCGATTTCATATCCGGCTTTTTCGGCCGCAGCTTTGAGCAAGCGGCGCTGAACCGGGTCGTCATCAACAATCAAAATTCGTTTGGACACGGATCTTGTTTCCTCATTACCGGTGGCGCGGTGAAGGGTTTGGGCCATTGCCGGAGACTGGCAGGAAAGCCTGAAAATCGGATTTCGAGAAATGATTGCATTTTAAACGTCGCTGCCAGTAAAACCGTGATGTCGCTTCGCCGATCCCGTATTTGAAAAGTGAGTGCCCTTATGCCGAAATCGATTCTGGACCATGCCCCTGCCCGCGCGCCCGCAGAGGCCGGAGGACCAGATGTTGCATTGGGCGATTTGCCCGCATGGAACCTTGGCGATCTGTATTCCGGTCCCGACGCGCCGGAGTTCAAATCCGATCTCGCGAAAGCCGCAACTCGCGCAGAGGAATTCGAGAACCGCTGGAAGGGCCGGATTGAAGAAGCCGCAAAAGCCTCAGGCGATGACGGTTTGGGGGCGGCGATCGAGGCTTATGAGCAACTTGATGATTTGATGGGCCGCATCATCTCCTACGCCGGACTGGCATATTTCACGGACACCTCGGACACCAAAATCGCCAAATTCTACGGTGACGTGCAAAGTGAAATGACCGACATCAGTGCGCATCTTTTGTTTTTTGCACTGGAGCTCAACCGGATCGACGATGCCGTCATTGAAGACAGCCTCAAGCGGGACCCCCGCGCCGCTCGTTACACCCCGTGGATCCATGATCTGCGGCTCGACAGGCCTTATCAGCTCGAAGACCGGATCGAACAGCTGTTTCATGAAAAATCGATGACTGGCCAGGCTGCCTGGAACCGGTTGTTCGACGAGACCATGGGTGGCCTCGAATTCACCATCGACGATGTACCGCTGCCTCTCGAAAATACGCTTTCATTGTTGCAGGATTCCGATGGCGCCAAGCGGAAAAAGGCCGGTCTGGCCCTTGCCGCCACCTTCAAGGACAATCTGCGCACTTTCACCCTGATCACCAACACGCTCGCCAAGGACAAGGAGATCTCTGACCGCTGGCGCGGGTTTGAGGATATCGCCGACAGCCGTCATTTGGCCAACAGGGTTGAACGACCGGTGGTTGACGCCCTGGCTCAGGCCGTGCGCGAAGCGTCTCCGCGACTGTCGCACCGTTATTATGCGATGAAGGCCCGCTGGCTTGGCCTGGAGAAGCTCGAATTCTGGGACAGGAACGCCCCCTTGCCTGAATCGCCCGGTGAAACAATCCCGTGGGATGAAGCCAAGAATACGGTGCTGTCCGCCTATCATGATTTCGCGCCGGAAATGGCAGATATTGCGCGCCGTTTCTTTGATCAACGCTGGATTGATGCCCCCAGCCGTCCAGGCAAGATGTCCGGCGCGTTCGCCCACCCCACGGTGCCCTCCGCTCATCCCTATGTGCTGGTCAATTATCTGGGCAAGCCACGCGATGTGATGACGCTGGCCCATGAACTCGGCCATGGCGTTCATCAGGTCCTTGCCGGTGCGCAAGGCGCCTTGATGTCGTCAACGCCCTTGACCTTGGCCGAAACCGCCTCCGTGTTTGGCGAGATGCTGACCTTCCGCGCTTTGCTCGAGCGCACCACAGACCACCGCGAACGCAAGGCGATGCTGGCCCAGAAGGTAGAGGACATGATCAACACCGTGGTGCGCCAGATCGCGTTCTACGAATTCGAAAGACGGGTGCACACCGCCCGCCGCGAAGGCGAGCTGACCTCTGAGCAATTGGGAGTCCTCTGGCTTGACGTGCAATCGGAAAGCCTCGGCCCGGCGGTCAATTTGTCAGAGGGTTACGAGACTTTCTGGGCCTATATCCCGCATTTCATTCATTCTCCGTTTTATGTCTACGCCTACGCCTTTGGCGATTGTCTGGTGAATTCACTTTACTCCGTCTACGAAAAGTCGCCTGAAGGGTTCCGCGACCGCTATTTTGACATGCTCAAGGCCGGTGGAACCAAGCATCATTCAGAGCTTCTGGCGCCCTTCGGCCTTGATGCCTCCGATCCCGGTTTCTGGAACCAGGGCCTGTCAATGATCGAGGGGTTGATTGACGAACTGGAGGCCATGGAGAGCTGAGCTTCTGATTTCGCTTTATTGTAACAGTGAAGTATGGTTTAGCCGCCGCTATCGCGGCAGACGGCTGCAGCGCCATCTAATGGAGCGAATGACATGACCCAGCAGGATTATCCGGTCTATGGGGAGATTACCGGCCCTATCGTAATGATCGGATTCGGATCAATCGGTCGCGGCACCCTTCCGCTGATCGAGCGCCACTTCAAGTTCGACAAGAGCCGGATGGTCGTCATTGATCCGCGTGAAGACGCTGGCGATATGGAAATCCTTGCTCAGCACGGCATTCGGCACATCAAGGCGCATGTCACCAAGGACAATTACAAGGACCTGCTCAAGCCGCTGCTGACCGAAGGCGAAGGCCAAGGCTTCTGCGTCAATCTCTCGGTTGATACCGGCTCGCTTGATCTCATCAAACTCTGCCGCAAGCTCGATGTTCTCTACATCGACACCGTGATCGAGCCTTGGCTCGGCTTCTATTTCGACAAGGACATGAAAAACTCCGAGCGCACCAACTATGCGCTGCGCGAGACCTTGCGCCATGAGAAGAAGAAGCATCCCGGCGGCACAACCGCTGTTTCCACCTGCGGCGCCAATCCCGGCATGGTGTCCTGGTTCGTCAAGCAGGCGCTGGTCAACCTCGCCAAGGACCTGAACGTCAAATTCGAAGAACCCGACCAGCATGATCGCGAAGGCTGGGCCAAGCTGATGAAGAAGGTCGGCGTCAAGGGCGTGCATATTGCCGAACGCGACACGCAGCTGAGCAAGATGCCAAAGCCGCTCAACGTGTTCTGGAACACATGGTCGGTCGAAGGCTTCATTTCCGAGGGACTTCAGCCTGCCGAGCTCGGCTGGGGCACCCATGAAAAATGGATGCCGAAGAACGCCAAGAAGCACAAGAAGGGCTGCAAGGCGGCAATCTATCTCGAACAGCCCGGCGCCAATACCCGGGTTCGCACCTGGTGCCCGACGCCAGGCCCGCAATACGGTTTTCTCGTCACCCACAATGAATCGGTCTCGATTGCCGACTATTTCACCGTCGAAAACAAGGACGGCGACGTCACCTACCGCCCGACCTGCCATTACGCCTATCATCCCGCCAATGATGCCGTGCTGTCGCTGCATGAGATGTTCGGCAATGGCGGCACCGCGCAACCGGTATTGCATGTGCTCGACGAAAATGAGTTGGTCGAAGGCGTCGACGAGCTCGGCGTGCTGCTCTACGGCCACGACAAGAACGCCTATTGGTATGGCTCGCGCCTGTCGCTGGAAGAAACCCGCCGCCTCGCGCCTTACCAGAACGCCACAGGCATGCAGGTAACCTCAGCAGTTCTGGCCGGCATGGTCTGGGCGCTGGAAAACCCGAAGGCAGGCATCGTCGAGGCCGACGAGGTCGACTACAAGCGTTGCCTCGAAGTGCAATCGCCCTATCTCGGCCCGGTGGAAGGACATTACACCGACTGGACACCACTCGAGGGCCGGCCGGGCCTTTTTCCGGAAGACATCGACAAGAACGATCCATGGCAGTTCCGCAACGTTCTGGTGCACTAATGCATGTCGCGTTCAAATGGATTCACTTGAACGATACCGTACTTGCATTGTTTTAAATTATTACAACGCCTCGCATTCGATTGGATGCGAGGCGTTGTAGAATTGCCATGAACGCCAACTTCCGGGCAGGTCGCAAGACCATCCGGTGAGTTGCCACCTTGCTTTCAACACGCCAGCGCTGCATTCTTTCATAGATGGAATCATATTGATGACGGCTCGAGGGGAACACCGGACCATGAACCTACATCGCATTATCGCCGTTGGCGCACTTGCCGGATTGCTGGCTGCCTGCCAGTCCGCGACCTATTCTCCTCGTCCCATGGCGGTGCAGCCACAGGGTATTGATGGCCAGTGGACTGATCCAAATGGCATCATTTCGAGCTTTTACAACGGTCGCTTCGAGACCCGCACCACCGACACCAATTCGCTGTTGGCCGAGGGATCGTACCGTCACGTGTCAGACCAGATCGTTGAAATCGAACTGACCTCGCTGCTGCGTCAGACCACGTCGCGGGTCAATTGCGCGCTTGCCACCCAGTCCCAGCTCAACTGCACTTCCTCGACAGGTGCCCAGTTCACACTGGTACGTCGCATCTAAGCAAGCACAGGCCTTTTATCATGACCAGTCATTTCGATGATCGCGAAACGCGTGCACCTGAAGCGCGCGAACAAGAAACATTCGAAGGCCTGACGGCGCTGTTGAGCCGCAGTCTCAAACGGCTTCCCGCACTTGATGCCTGGCTCGGCCATCCCGATCCGGCAAGACTGATTGATCGCGCCGCCTTGGCAGCGCTTCCGGTATTGCGCAAACCCGATCTGATGCAGATGCAGGAAGCAAATCCGCCGTTCGGTGGCCTTGCAGACGCGGATGCCCTCAAAGGCAACCGCGTGTTCATGTCCCCCGGCCCTGTCTGGGAACCACAAGGCCTTGGCGTTGACCCCTGGGCCTCGGCCCGGGCACTGTTCGCCGCAGGGTTCCGCTCCGGTGATCTTGTCCATAACAGCCTCTCCTATCACATGACCCCGGGCGGCTTTATTCTTGATGAAGGCGCGCGCGCGTTGGGATGCCTGGTGTTTCCCGCAGGCGTCGGCAACACCGAAGCCCAGGTAGACGCAGCCACGAAGCTCCAACCCTCAGGCTTCACCGGAACACCCGATTATCTCAAGACTATTCTCGAGAAAGCCGACGAATTGGGCCGCGATCTGTCATCGATCAAACGAGCGCTTGTCTCAGGCGGCGCACTCTTTCCCTCATTGCGCCAATATTATACCGACCGCGGCGTTTCCGTGCTCCAGAGCTATGCCACCGCCGATCTTGGCGTGATCGCCTATGAAAGCGCTGACGCCAGTGGCGCACCGCATCCGGGCATGATCGTCAACGAGAACATGATTGTCGAAATCGTCCGCCCCGGCACCAATGATCCGGTGCCAGAAGGTGAAGTCGGCGAACTCGTGGTGACCACACTCAATCCCGGCTACCCGCTGGTACGCTTTGGAACGGGTGATTTGTCGGCAATTCTACCGGGCGTATCGCCTTGTGGCCGCACGGGACCACGCATTCAGGGCTGGATGGGCCGCGCCGACCAGCGCACCAAGATCAAGGGCATGTTTGTCGACCCCAAACAGGTGGCTGAAATTCTCAAGGCGCATCCCGAAATTGCCCGGGCACGTTTGGTCGTAAGCCGCTCAAATGATGCCGATGTGATGACCCTGATGGTTGAGCCGGCTGCCGGTGCTGCCCCGGTCATCAAGGACATCGAGACAACATTGACGGCAATCGCCAAATTGCGGGGCACTGTGGAAATCGCGACCCCTGCAAGCCTGCCAAATGACGGCAAGGTGATTGCCGACGAGCGCGACTACTCGGCCTGAATCGATGCAAAACTTCAACCCGGCCATATCCGGCACTTGAAGTTCCACGCGGTTAATGAAACCATTGACTGAAGCCTGCCGTGGGCGTCCGCAGAGACGAATTCTGGCACGTTGTGAGCCGCGAAACAGGGAGCTATTCCATGAACACATTCATCAAGCGCGCATTATTGTCGGTATCGGTCCTCGGCCTGAGCTCAGGTGCGGCCTTCGCCGATTACACCTTGACCATCCTGCACATCAATGACTGGCACAGCCGCATTGAATCCAACAACAAGTATGAATCCACCTGCTCGGCCGATGACGAAACCGAAGGCAAGTGCTTCGGCGGCGCCGCACGCCTGGTGACCGCAATCGCTGATCGCCGGCAAGCGCTTGAAGGTGGCAACGTGCTGCTGCTCAATGGCGGCGACAACTTCCAGGGCTCGCTTTTTTACACCACCTACAAAGGCGCGGTTGAAGCTGAATTTCTCAACCAGATGAAGTTCGACGCCATGACTGTGGGAAACCATGAATTTGATGACGGCGAAGATGCCTTGGTTCCTTTCCTCGACGTAATCGAGTTCCCGGTCCTGTCCGCCAACGTGGCAGCCAGCGCTTCATCGAAAGTCGGCGACCGGATCAAGCCGTCGATGGTTATCGAAGTTGGTGGTGAGAAGATCGGCATTGTCGGCGCTGTGACCAACGACACGCCCGAGATTGCGTCCCCCGGACCCAACATCCTGATTGCCGATGACATCAAGACGATCACAGCCGAAGTTGAAAAACTCAAGGCCGAAGGCATCAACAAGATCATCGCGCTGACCCATGTCGGCTACCCGCGCGATAAGGAAATGATTGCAAAGATCCCGGGCGTCGATGTCGTCGTTGGCGGTCACTCGCATTCGCTACTGTCCAACACCGACGAAAAGGCCGAAGGCCCCTACCCGACGATGATCGACAATCCCGAGGGCTACCAGGTTCCGGTGACGCAGGCCGCATCCTACTCGAAATACCTTGGCGAATTCTCGGTCACCTTTGATGACGATGGCGTTGTCAAGGAAGCCAAGGGCGATCCAATCCTGCTCGACAGCTCGATCATACCCGATGAGGGCGTTCTTGCTCGCATCAAGGAACTTGGCGCCCCGATCGAAGAACTGAAGACAAAGATTGTCTCCGCGTCCACCAAGGACATCGACGGCAGTCGCGACACCTGCCGCGCCGGCGAATGCGAAATGGGCAATCTCGTGGCCGACGCCATGCTTGATCGCGTCGGCGATCAGGGCGTCACGATCGCCATCCAGAACGGTGGCGGTCTGCGGGCTTCCATTGATTCAGGCGAAGTCACCATGGGCGAAGTGCTTGGCGTGCTGCCGTTCCAGAACACGCTGGCAACCTTTGAGCTCAAGGGCTCCGACGTTGTTGCCGCACTCGAAAACGGCGCCAGCCAGATCGAGGAAGGCGCAGGCCGCTTCGCGCAAGTCGCAGGCCTCCGTTACACTTTCGACAAGGCGGCTGAGGCCGGTTCGCGGATCGTTTCCGTCGAAGTCAAAAAAGGGGATGGGTTTGAGCCGATCGACCCGGAAGCCGTGTATTCGGTGGCGACCAACAACTACATGCGCGGCGGCGGCGATGGCTATTCGATCTTCAAGTCCGAGGGCATGAACGCCTATGACTTCGGACCGGGCCTTGAACAGGTGGTCGCTGACTACCTTGCCAAAAACAATCCCTACACACCCTACACCGATGGCCGCGTCATGGCTGCTGCGGAAAAACCGATGACTGAAACAGCGCCGGCAACAGAGGAAGCAGCCCCTGCCACCGAAGCACCCGCTGCGGAAGCTACAATCGTAGTTCCCGAGCCTCTGCCCGGTTTCAAGGACCTGACAACCTCCGCCCCGGTGATCTCCGAAGATGCTGCAATGACCAAGGATGCCCCTGCCGAAGCGGCAATGGCAGGCAAGGAGCACGTTGTCGCTTCCGGTGACAACCTGTGGGACCTCGCCAAGACCTATTACGGCGACGCCACTATGTGGACCAAGATCGCGGAAGCCAATCCATCGGCAAATGCGAAAGATCTCGTGATCGGCGAAACATTGGCTATCCCTGCCAAGTGATTTCTCCCTCAGAACGAATAGAGGGGCCCGGTTTTCCGGGCCCTTTTGTTTTGGCAAATGGTCAAAAAACCACATCCACTGAAGATTGATTTGTCGTTTGATGTCTCTATGTTTCCGATCAAAGGCTGATCGGTGCATGGGCAGGCAGGCGGACGAGTGCCCCGCAATGCCCCGCCGATTGAGCAAGACCAGAGCACACTTGAATGGAACACGCCTCGTGAACAGCCCCAAGATCCTGACTGAAGAACAAAGCCGCGCAGTAGGTATCTTGCCTGCCGATCATCCGCAGGTGAAGATCCAGAAAGTCGGCGTCCTGATCGTCAACCTCGGTACGCCCGATGGCACCGATTACAAATCCATGCGGCGCTACCTGAAAGAGTTCCTCACCGACAAGCGCGTTATCGAGTGGTCGCGTTTCTTCTGGTACCCGATCCTTTTCGGCATCGTTCTGAACACGCGCCCCGGACGCGTCGGCAAAGCCTATGAGACGATATGGAACAAGGATCTCGATGAAAGTTATCTGAGAACCTACACCCGCAACCAGTCAGACAAGCTCGGTGAGATGCTGGCATCCCACCCCTCGGTGATGGTCGATTGGGCAATGCGCTACGGCCAGCCATCGATTTCCGACAAGCTCAACGCGCTCAAGGACGCCGGCTGTGATCGCATCGTGCTGTTTCCGCTCTATCCGCAATATGCTGCCGCCACCACCGCGACGGTCAATGACAAGGCGTTTCAGGCGCTCATGGACATGCGCTGGCAACCGGCCTTGAGGACTGTCCCGCCCTACCATGATGATCCGGCCTATATCGAAGCAATCGCCCAGTCGATCGAGACCCATATCGCCGGTCTCGACTGGGAGCCGGAAATTGTGTTGACCTCGTTTCACGGCATCCCGCAATCCTATTTCCTCAAGGGCGACCCCTATCACTGCCAGTGCCTGAAGACGGCCCGGCTGGTGCGGGAGCGGTTGGGTTGGTCAAAGGAAAAGCTGATGCCGACCTTCCAGTCGCGCTTCGGGCCTGAAGAATGGCTGCAGCCTTATACCGACAAAACGGTGGAGAAGCTGGCCAAGGAGGGAGTGAAGCGCATCGCCGTGATCAATCCCGGCTTTGTGTCCGACTGCCTGGAGACGCTTGAGGAAATCGCTGGCGAAGTTGGCGAAATCTTCCACGAGAACGGCGGCGAGCACTTCACCCACATCCCGTGCCTCAACGATAGCGATGGCGGCATGAAGGTGCTTGAGAGCGTCGTGCAACGCGAACTTCAGGGTTGGATCTAAGGAAAATTCAGCGGCTTGCTGAAACCAGCCTACGGTCTGGGAGGGAAAGATAGTCCCCTCAATTGATTGCAAGGGCTGGCCAGACCCATTACCTGTCTAAACAGGCGGAGCAAGTCCGCAATTAGAAACCGGGCAGAGGAGGTCTTCGGACATGCTGGGACTTGATATCACGGTCATCGTCGTCGTTGTCATAGCGATCCTGGTTCTCTTTTCGGGGGTCAAGACAGTGCCGCAGGGCTTTGCTTATACCGTTGAACGGTTTGGGCGCTACACACGGACACTGAAACCGGGACTGAACATCATTGTTCCGTTTGTCGACCGGATCGGCCGCAAGATAAACATCATGGAACAGGTGCTCGACATCCCCACCCAGGAAGTCATCACCCGCGACAACGCCTCGGTTTCCGCTGATGCAGTTTCGTTCTACCAGGTGCTCAACGCAGCGGAGGCCGCCTATCAGGTCTCCAATCTCGAGCAAGCACTGCTCAATCTCACCATGACCAACATCCGCTCGGTGATGGGCTCCATGGATCTGGATGAGCTCCTCTCCAATCGCGACGCCATCAACGACCGGCTGCTCAAAGTCGTCGATCAGGCCGCGGCCCCTTGGGGCATCAAAATCACCCGCGTCGAGATCAAGGACATCGCCCCACCGGTGGATCTGGTCGAAGCCATGGGTCGGCAGATGAAGGCGGAGCGCGAAAAGCGCGCAGATATCCTGGAAGCCGAAGGCTCGCGCAATTCACAGATCTTGCGTGCAGAGGGTGCCAAACAATCCGCCATTCTCGAAGCTGAAGGCCGTCGGGACGCTGCATTCCGCGACGCCGAGGCCCGTGAGCGGCTCGCCGAGGCAGAAGCCAAGGCGACGACAATGATGTCGATCGCCATTTCTGAAGGCGACGTCACCGCGATCAACTACTTCGTCGCGCAGAAATACACCGAAGCGCTTGGAAAGATGGCCTCGGCCCCCAACCACAAGGTCATCATGATGCCGCTGGAAGCCTCCTCGCTGATCGGCTCACTGGGCGGCATTGGCGCGATCGCGCAAGAAATCTTCGGCAACAAGAATGGTGACGGTGCTTCGGCCCCAAGACGCGCACCTGGCCAGCCGCCGCGTCAATCGCGCGCCACAACACCAGGCTTTCCCGCTGGCCCGCAGGGAGAACAGGACACATGATCGCCAGCCTAGTCACCGAACTCGGCCCCTGGAGCTGGTGGATCGTAGGTCTGGTGTTTCTGGGCCTGGAGATCCTCGTCCCAGGCGTTTTCCTGCTCTGGGTCGGGCTGGCCGCGATAGTCGTCGGCGGCCTGTCGTTTCTCTTTTGGGGTATCGATGCTTGGAGCTGGCAATTGCAGCTCGTTGTGTTTGCTGTACTCGCTATTGCCTCCGCACTCATCGGCAGACGGGTATCCGGGGCAAACATGGAGAGCGATCAACCCATGCTCAACCGGCGCGTGGAAGGTCTGGTTGGCCGGACAGCAACGCTGGAAGAGCCGATTACCGATGGCAAGGGGCGGATCCGGCTCGATGATACGACCTGGATCGTACAAGGCCCGGACATGCCCTCAGGCGTGCGGGTCCGCATCACAGCGGCCCAGGCTGGCGGTTTGACGGTCGAACGGGCCTGATTACCGGTTCAGGCCACGCCGATCCTGAGCAGATCATGGAAATGCACAATGCCGATTGGCGAAAGATTCTGATCAGTCACCATCAGGGCAGCGATGGCATTCTTGTTCAGAATTGCCATCGCGGTGCTGGCCAGCGCTGTTGGCGCAATTATCTTGGGCTGGCTGGTCATGATCGCATCAATTGGTTGATCAACCAGATTGCGCCCCAGATTGCGGGCCACGTCCCCGTCGGTGACAATGCCGATCAAGCGCCCATCCGGCGAAGTCACCCCAACGCAACCGAATTTTCGCAATGACAGCGTCATGATCGCTTCCGGCGCAGGCGTCCCGGAAGGCACCAGGGGCACGGAATCGCCGGTATGCATGACATCTGCCACATGTGCCAGAGTGGCGCCGAGCTGCCCGCCGGGGTGAAATGTGTGGAAATCGCCGGCGGTAAATCCCTTGGCTTCAAGCAGGGCCACGGCAAGCGCATCGCCCAGTGCCAGTTGCATCAGTGTTGAGGTAGTTGGCGCAAGCCCATGCGGGCAGGCTTCCTGTTCGCGCGGAAGCAAGAGCACGATGTCAGCCTCACGCCCAAGAGCAGAAGTCGCGCCGGATGTGAAGGCGATCAGCGGGATCCCGAAGCGCCTGGAATAGGCAAGAATGCCCTTAAGCTCTGCGGTTTCACCCGACCAGGACAGCACGATGATCGCGTCATCCTGCGCAATCATCCCCAGATCACCATGGTTGGCTTCCGCGGGGTGGACGAAATGCGACGGTGTTCCAGTCGAAGCCAGAGTGGCGGCAATCTTTGCGCCAATATGTCCGCTCTTGCCCACGCCCGTCACGATGACTCGTCCGGTAATGTTCCCAAGAGCTTCAACCGCCCGCGTAAATGGTTCGGCAAGCCCATTCTCAAGCGCTGCCGCGAGCGCATCCATCCCGGCTTTTTCGGTCTGGATAGTACGCCCTGCGGAACGCAGCATCTCAATGCGTGGGTAGTCTGGCAAAATCTTCTTCATGAAGCGGGAATATCGCGTTGCCGCCCCTGTGTCCATCAACCACCACACCCATCCGACAAAGGACGGGATCGAAACCTTGCGTTAACCACAAGTGTTTACGGTTTGACAAGATTTGGATGAGTCCGGACCCCAAGACGCATGCGCAACTTCATCACCATGACACAGACACGAACGGCGGCGCAACGCAACGGCCTTCGCATCGGTGTGTCCGCGCTCTGTCTCCTGACAGCAGCAGCGGCCTCCCACGCGCAAACCGCAACCGATCAAACTGCCAGCTCCGATCTATACCCACTCCGCGGCACGACAGACCAGAGCGCGTCCGCGCAATCAATCGCAGCTTCCACCCTATATGGCGCGCTGCCCGCGCTTCGCTCCGGCAGCTCCGCTGTCGTGTCCGGAACCGGCGATTCGAACGCTTTTGGCACAGCCAGTTCCAGCCAGCTATTGGAAGCCGCGGACAATTCCGCGCAGACAGAAATCATTACCGGAGCAATCGGTTCACCTTCGGACCTCAGCCAGGCTGATCAGGACTATGCGGCAAGCCTGGCACGACAGAACGCTCGCACTGGAACAGTTGATGATCTGCCGCTCGCCCCTTTGGCAGACTCCTCCACGATGCCGGGTTTTACCTTCGGTTCCCTGATATTGCGCCCCACCCTTGATCAAAGAGTTATTCAGGAATCTGTTCGCTACGGTCCATCTCGAACCAGCAGAACCTACAGCCAGACAACTCTGTCCGGAACGCTGACGTCCGATTGGTCGCGGCATCAACTGAACGTCGACGGAACCGGCACCTGGCAGGAAAACATCTCGGGCACCGGCACGGAATCACCAAGCGCAGACCTGAACGCGCTGCTGAATCTGGATCTGGTCAACGACTTCACGGCGTTGTTGGGCGCGGGCTATAGTTATTCGCAAGAAAGCCGGACTGATCCGAATGCAATATCCGGCGCCACCACACAGTCAGGAATTCACGAAACGCGCGCAAGCCTCGGGCTGCAAAGGGATTTGGGGATACTGCGCGGAACAACTATCGTCGAAGTCACCCGCACACTTTATGGTGACGCCACCCTCGCTGATGGCAGCAACATATTGGTCAATGACCGGGATACGCTGGGCGTTGAGCTTACCAGCCGCATTGGCTACCAATTGTCGCCAGCGCTGGTTCCATTCCTTGAAGCATCCGTCGGCCGCGAGAAATATGATCTGCGCATCGATTCAACCGGAGCGGAGCGGTCCTCAACCACATACGGCGCCAGTGTAGGCGCTGAAATCGACCTTGGTGAAAAGCTGTCAGGTGAGTTTGCTGCCGGATACGTGTTGCGGTCGCTCGATGATAACAATCTCGCCGACATTTCTGGCCTGACCGCAGATGGCGAACTCAACTGGTCCCCTTTGCTTGGAACCAATATAAATCTTGGTTTGGCCACCACTCTTGAAACCGCAACCAGCGCAGGGCAATCCGGCGCGATCGTCTACGAGTTCGATTCAACTCTGACCCAGCAGATCCATAGTGCTGTCATCGCCACGCTCAGTACGACAGCCAGCTACACGGACTATGATTCCGGCAGCGGCCGCAGCAATCAACGCAGCTACGGCGCTTCCGCCGGTCTGACCTGGAGCATCAATCGTTATCTCGATCTGGAAGCAGACGCCAGCTACGAACGGACCGAAGAACCAAATGCTGACGACGAAGAAACAACGCGCGTCGGTCTGGGTCTCAAGCTACGCAGGTAAGAGACCAGGCACCTACAGTGCCGCGCGGCAACGCATTGAATGAATGCGCATACACTATCGCTCAAACGGACTCATCTGAGCGATAGTGTTGGTTGAGCCATCCAACAAAAATCCTGACCAAAAAACAGAAATCAGACGTTGGAGATGAGCTTTTTCAATCCATCAGCCACCAGCGGCCTTATGTCGTCGCGGCTAAGAGCAAACGCAACATTGGCGAGAATAAAGCCTTCCTTGGATCCGCAATCATAAGTCTGGCCCCCAAAGGGATAGGCGGAGAAAGATTGCTGGTCGGCGAGCTTTAACATCGCGTCAGTTACCTGGATCTCATTGCCGGCACCACGTTCTTGCTTTGACAGAATATCAAAGATTTCCGGTTGCAGAATATAACGTCCATTGATGTAGTAGTTTGAAGGCGCGGTCCCGGGTGCTGGCTTCTCCACCATCTGTGTAATTCGAAAACCACCGTCGAGATCCTCGCCTTTGCCCACGATACCGTATTTGTGCGCTAGTTCCGGATCACATTCGGCCACCGCAACGATATTGCCGCCAACTTTTTCGTAAAGCTCGACCATCCCCGACAGGCAACCCACCCTGTCACGCATCACCATATCGGGAAGCAGCAGAGCGAAAGGCTCGTCGCCAATGATATCGCGAGCGCACCAGACTGCATGACCGAGGCCAAGAGGTGCTTGCTGACGTGTGAAACTCGTAGCGCCGGCTCTGGGCAACATATCTTCCAGGGACTTCAACTCAGCGCTTTTACCGCGCTCGCGCAGCATATCATCGAGTTCAACCTGAATATCGAAATAATCTTCGATTACCGCCTTGTTGCGACCAGTGACGAAAACAAAATGCTCAATGCCCGCGGCCATCGCTTCTTCAACGACGTACTGAATCACCGGCTTGTCGACAACAGTCAGCATTTCCTTGGGTACCGCTTTGGTGGCGGGAAGAAAGCGGGTCCCCAAACCTGCAACCGGCAAAACAGCTTTTCTGATTTTACGTGCCTGGGTCATGTAATTTCCTCATTTCTCGTAAATGAATATCCTGAAGCGTTTCGACACACATTGGGCAACACGCGCCAATGGCTCTAGACTCACAACAGCAGCCGCATGAGCAGCAGATATGGTAAACGATTTGTTGACCGCTACAGATTATGCTCACCGATCAGTCACCCGCAACAGTCCCAACCCACAGGATGCTTGGAACATGATCCGATCACCCAGGAAAATTGCCCGCGCCGCCAGCTTTTGCCTCTTCGCAGGAATAATGGCTCCTTTGTCAGCGCAAGCTGATGCAGGTTTCCAAAAGTGGGTCTCCGGTTTTTACAGCACTGCGTCAAAATCCGGAATTTCACGCGCGACTTATGAAAGAGCATTTAGTGGTATTACCACGCCAGATCCTAAGGTGCTGGAAAAAGCACGTTATCAGCCTGAATTCACGACAAAAGTTTGGGATTATCTGGATTCCCGCGTCAACCCCTACACCATTGCCAAAGGGCGCGAGATGGAGTCCAAACACGCCAGAACCTTGGCTGCTATCGAGCGCAAATTCGGCGTCGATGCATCAGTTCTGCTTGCCATTTGGTCGATGGAGTCAAATTACGGCGAAATTCTAACCAAAACTGATCGCCTTCATTATGTCCCGCAAGCCCTCGCCACTCTCGCATATGCCGACAAGAAGCGCGCCAAATTCGCCCGCCAGCAGCTTGTCGCAGCTCTGAAGATTCTCCAGTCCGGGGACATCACGACCAGGGAAATGAGCGGATCATGGGCTGGTGCGATGGGCCATACTCAGTTCATTCCCACCAGCTACCTTGCCTTCGCAATTGATGCCGATGGTAACGGACATCGTGACATCTGGAATTCGATCCCCGACGCACTGGCGACGGCTGCGAACCTTCTCAAGAAGAACGGCTGGAGACCCGGAGAGACATGGGGCTACGAGGCAGTTGCTCCTAGAGGCGGCGCCAACCATGCCGGCCAGACCAAAACCCTGGCCCAATGGGCGTCGCTCGGTTTCACACGGCCAGGCGGCAAGGGACTCCCCAACGGAAGCCGGCGTGCAGAGCTCAAGATGCCTGGCGGCGCCAGCGGACCAGCCTTCTTGATGACCAAAAACTTCTTTGTCATCAAACGCTACAACAATTCCGATTCCTATGCTCTCGGTGTCGGTGTCCTGGCCGATGAAATTGCCGGATATGGCGGCGTAGACCAGCGCTGGCCGCGGCCGGAAGGAACCCTCGACGTCAAGGAAAAATTCGAATTGCAGACCAGGCTCAAACGGCTGGGGTATTACGATGGCGACATTGACGGCAATTTCGGCTCAGGTTCAAAGGCCGCAATAGCTGCATTCCAATCAAGGGCTGGCTTGACCGGTGAGGCCGTTCCATCGCAAAAGGTACTGTCTGCGATCCGCCGCTTTTGATAGCAACATCAGCGGATCTCAAACGGCTCGAGGCCTAACAGGAGGTCACTCCCGCGTGTTTAACCGCTTTCAAACGCTGCGCCTTGTCGACCTTATGTTCATCGCTGCGATGGCGGGCTTGACGGTTTTTCAGGCCGTCCAACCTGCTGCAGCTCAGCAGCGCGTGGAACGGAAGTCCTTTCTGCAACTGTTGTTTGGCGGCAACGAATCCACCAAACAAGCACCAGCGCAATCGAAGCAAGCGCAACCAGGACGTACGAGCCGGGTGGCGAAACCCGCACGCCGCGCCAGTATTGCCCCAGCGCCGGAGCAAACCGTCGAAAAGCTTGAAAATGCCCGGAAAATTCTTGTTATTGGCGATTTTCTGGCTGACCGCACCGCTGACGGTTTAGACACGGCATTTACCCAAGCACCAGGAGTGGTGATTGTCGATCGCTCCAACGGATCGTCAGGGCTTGTGCGTGACGACTATTACGATTGGCCTGGGCAGGCGCGAGGCCTCGTCGAAGAGGTCCAGCCATCGATCATCATTGTCCAGCTTGGGTCCAATGATCGCCAACAGCTTGTCGTCAACGGTGAACGCGAAACCGTCCGGTCGGTCAATTGGCTTGCCGAATACAAGCGCCGCGTTCAGCATTTCATCAGCGCCTTGCAGGGCCGTCAGATACCGCTGCTGTGGATCGGCCTGCCTGCTTTCAAATCTCCTTCCATGACCACCGATATGGTGGCACTCAATGGTATCTATCGGGACCAAATCGAAAAAGCCGGAGGCGAATTCATCGACATCTGGGACGGTTTTGTCGACGAAGAAGGAAAATTCATCTTCACCGGATCCGACATCAATGGACAACAGGTCAGGCTTCGCGGATCAGATGGGATCAACGTGACCAAGGCCGGACGGCGCAAGATTGCGTTTTATGCGGAAAAATCGATCAGGAGGTTGCTGGGCGATGCCGCAACCGGAGGTGTTTCAGCGATCGATGCGAAAAACTTTCCAGAAATATTCATGCCGCCTGCACCCGGTGAAAACGCCACGGTTATACGGACATTGCCGGTTGCCATGACAGATCCGGATTTGGATGGGGGATCTGCGTTGCTGGGTGAGATGCCAGCTACAGCCGGGCTGATCCGTTCGCCACGTGACCGATTGGTGATTGATGGTGTTCTTCCAGAACCGCCAGAAGGGCGCGCTGACAATTTCACCTGGCCGCACGTCACTCGCTAGCAAATACATTTTCGGAAATTGGAGATCTACAGGGCGGCGCCTCGTTTGAGGCACCGCCTGGAACAATAGCGGATCAGCGTGGAAGATCAGTGGCGCCCATCAGGGTCAAATCAATTTCCCGTGCCGCCTGGCGACCTTCACGAATTGCCCAGACGACCAGGCTCTGGCCCCGGCGCACATCGCCAGCCGCCCAAAGCTTGTCCACGGACGTACGATAATCATCTTCATTGGCAGCTATATTTGTCGAGCCACGCCGGTCCGTGTTGATCGTCAACCGGTCGCCAAGCTCGCTGACCACACCGGTCTCGAGAGCACCGGTGAAGCCAATCGCGATAAACACCAAATCGGCCTTGATGATAAACTCAGATCCAGCCACCGGTTTGCGCTTTTCATCCACCTGGCAGCATTTGACACCACCCAGAATGCCATTTTCGCCAACCAGTTCAAGCGTACCGACCTGGAATTCACGAACCGCGCCCTCAGCCTGAGAAGATGAGGTCCGCATCTTCGTTGCCCAATAAGGCCAGACAGCGAGCTTGTCTTCCTTCTCCGGCGGCTGCGGCCTGATATCGAGCTGCGTAACCTTGACCGCGCCTTGCCTAAACGCGGTACCGACGCAATCCGATGCCGTATCACCGCCACCGATAACCACCACATGCTTGCCACCGGCGATCACCGGATCAGACGGCCAGCCGACATTGTCGATGCTCTCACGGGCAACGCGCTTGTTCTGCTGAACCAGGTAAGGCATCGCATCATGCACGCCGATCAGATCAGCGCCCGAAATGCCGACATCGCGCGGCTTTTCAGAGCCACCGGTGTAAAGCACCGCATCGTAGGTCTCGAGCAGTTCCTCAACGCTTTTGTCAACGCCGACATTGACGTTGCAGAAGAACGTTACGCCCTCGCCTTCCATCTGCTCGATACGCCGATCAATGAAATGTTTTTCCATCTTGAAGTCAGGGATGCCAAAGCGCAGCAGCCCGCCGGGCCGGCTTTCCCGCTCATAGACATGAACCTCGTGACCGGCGCGACCCAGTTGCTGAGCTGCTGCCATGCCGGCAGGACCCGATCCGATCAGCGCGACCTTTTTGCCGGTTTTGGTGGTCACCGGCTGTGGCACGATAAAGCCCATTTCATAGGCCTTGTCGGCGATTGCCTGTTCCACGGTCTTGATGGTAACCGGCGCATCCTCAAGATTAAGCGTACAGGCTTCTTCGCAAGGCGCGGGGCAAATCCGCCCGGTGAACTCGGGGAAGTTGTTGGTCGAATGCAGGTTGCGAACCGCTTCTTCCCAGTTGTTATTGTAAACCAGATCGTTCCAGTCGGGGATCTGGTTGTGAACCGGACAACCGGTCGGACCATGACAATAGGGGATGCCACAATCCATGCAGCGCGCTGCCTGTTTCTGGACCTCCTGATCGCTCATCCGGATAGTGAACTCGCGGAAATGGCGAATACGGTCAGACGCCGGCTGATACTTCGCCGTCTGCCGGTCGATTTCGAGAAAACCCGTTACCTTACCCATAATCTACCCCTTCACCCGACCACGACCGCGGTTCCCAATGCCGATACCATCAGCATGGAACCACCGGATCCGGTTGATATGTTTTCGCAATCAAGATCGATGCCAACACCGGCATTCGTATCCAGCTTCCGTAGCTCACCAAGTATTTTTCCGCAGGCACCTGCGCGGTCTTTGATGGTGGTGGTCGATGTGATCACTGATCTCATTCCGCCGCCACGCCTATACGCATCCGCTCCATGTCCTCAAGTGCGCGCCGATACTCGACCGGCATCACCTTGCGGAACTTCGGACGATAGTCGGCCCAATTGTCGAGGATTTCCTTGGCGCGCGTCGAACCCGTGTAATGCATGTGATTGGAAATCAGCTGAAACAGCCGCTCCTCATCATGCCGGGTCATGTCGCCGCTCACGTCAACCCGGCCTTTATGGGCCAGATCGCCGCCATGGTGATGCAACTTTTCAAGGATATCATCTTCCTCGGGAACCGGTTCCAGTTCCACCATCGCCATGTTGCAGCGGCTGGCGAAATCGCCGGCTTCGTCGAGGACATAGGCAACACCGCCCGACATGCCCGCAGCGAAGTTGCGGCCGGTTTCACCGATGACGACGACAAGACCGCCGGTCATGTATTCACAGCCATGGTCTCCGACGCCTTCGACCACCGCGATAGCGCCCGAGTTGCGGACTGCGAAGCGTTCACCCGCAACGCCGCGGAAATAACATTCACCCTCGACAGCGCCATAAAGAACAGTATTGCCAACGATGATTGAGTTCTCCGCCACGATTGGCGAATTCTCAGGCGGCCGGACAATGATGCAGCCACCCGACAGGCCCTTGCCAACGTAGTCGTTGGCATCACCAGCAAGATCAAATGTCACGCCATGTGCCAGGAAAGCGCCGAAGGATTGTCCGGCAGTTCCACTGAGTTTGACCGTAATCGTGTCTTCCGGCAGACCCTTGTGGCCATACCGCTTGGCAACTTCGCCTGACAGCATCGCCCCGGCTGAACGGTCAACATTCTTGATATTGACGCCAAACTCGACCTTTTCCTTGGTCTCAAGCGCCGGCATGGCCTTTTCAATCAATTGCCTGTCGAGAACATCTGCGATCGGGTGGTTCTGGCGTTCAGTCCAGTAGGTCTTTTCCTTGGGCGCATCAGGCTTGTAGAAAATCCGGCTGAAATCCAGCCCCTTCGCCTTCCAGTGCTCGATCATGCCATCCTTGGAGAGCAATTCTGACTGGCCGATGATCTCGTCAAGATTGCGATATCCCATCACAGCGAGCCACTCGCGCACTTCCTCCGCAATGAAGAAGAAGTAGTTGATGACATGCTCAGGTGTTCCCTTGAAGCGCTTGCGCAGCACCGGGTCCTGCGTCGCCACGCCGACCGGGCAGGTATTGAGATGGCACTTGCGCATCATGATGCAGCCCGCAGCAATCAACGGAGCGGTGGAGAAGCCGAATTCATCGGCCCCGAGCAACGCACCCACAACCACGTCGCGGCCGGTCTTCAGGCCGCCATCGACCTGCAGCGCAATCCGCGAACGCAGACCATTGAGCACCAATGTCTGATGAGTTTCGGCAAGACCGATTTCCCAGGGGCTACCGGCATGCTTGAGCGAAGTCAGCGGCGATGCGCCAGTACCGCCATCATAACCCGAGATGGTAATGTGATCGGCGCGCGCCTTTGCAACACCGGCAGCAACCGTCCCGACGCCCACTTCCGACACCAGCTTGACCGAGATATCAGCCTCTGGGTTGACGTTCTTGAGATCGAAAATCAGCTGAGCCAGGTCTTCGATCGAGTAGATGTCATGGTGCGGTGGTGGTGAGATAAGCCCCACACCCGGCGTCGAATGCCTGGTCTTGGCAATTGTCGCATCGACCTTGTGACCAGGCAATTGCCCGCCCTCACCCGGCTTGGCGCCCTGCGCGACCTTGATCTGAATCATGTCGGCATTGACCAGATATTCGGTTGTCACACCGAACCGGCCTGAGGCCACCTGCTTGATCGCAGAGCGCTCCGGATTGCGGCCGCCGCCATAGAGCGGAAGATAGCGATCCGGCTCCTCGCCGCCCTCGCCGGTGTTGGACTTGCCGCCAATCTGGTTCATCGCGATCGCAAGCGTTGTATGTGCTTCCCGGCTGATCGAACCGAAGGACATAGCGCCAGTGGAAAACCGCTTGACGATATCGGCAGCAGATTCCACTTCATCCAGAGGAACCGGTTTGCGCCCGCTGGCCTCCGCAGTGCGGATCTCAAACAATCCGCGAATGGCGTTCATCTTGAGAGTTGACCGATTGATGATGTCGGCAAACTCGTGATAGCGGTCTTTTGCATTGCCACGAACGGCATGCTGCAATGTCGCCACCGCATCTGGCGTCCAGGCATGGTCTTCGCCACGCATCCGGTAGGCATATTCGCCGCCCACATCCAGAGACGTCGCCAGCACAGGGTCGTTGGAGAACGCAAGTCTGTGGCGTTCAGCTGTTTCAGTCGAAACTTCTGCCAGTCCGACGCCTTCAATCGTCGTTGCCGTGCCGGTGAAGTAGGTGTTGATGAATTCGCTCGACAAGCCGATCGCGTCGAAGATCTGTGCGCCGCAATAAGATTGATAGGTCGAAATGCCCATCTTCGACATCACCTTGAGGATGCCCTTGCCGATTGCCTTGATGTAGCGGGAGACAATCTCGTAGTGATCAACTTCCGGCGGAAATTCTCCGCGCTTGTGCATATCCAGCAGAGTATCAAAAGCCAGATAAGGATTGATCGCTTCGGCACCATAGCCCGCCAGGCAGGCAAAATGATGAATCTCGCGCGGTTCGCCGGTTTCCACCACAAGGCCAACCGATGTGCGCAGGCCCTTGCGGATCAGATGGTGATGCACCGCTGCCGTCGCCAGCAGCGCAGGAATCGCGATCCGGTCCGGCCCGATCTGACGATCCGACAGGATAATGATGTTGTAACCGCCGGTCACAGCTTCCTCGGCCCGGTCACAAAGGCGATCAAGCGCTGCTTTCATCCCATCCGAACCCTTGTCGCTCGCATAGGTGAAATCGAGTGTCTTGGTGTCGAAACGGTCCTCAGTGTGGCCAATCGAGCGGATCTTCTCGAGATCGCCATTGGTAAGGATAGGCTGACGGACCTCGAGCCGCTTCTTCTTCGCTGCACCCTTGTGATCAAGAATGTTCGGCCGGGGCCCGATGAAGGACACCAGGCTCATCACAAGCTCTTCCCGGATCGGATCGATCGGCGGGTTGGTCACCTGCGCGAAATTCTGTTTGAAGTACGTGTAAAGCAGCTTTGATTTCTGCGACATCGCGGAGATAGGCGTATCGGTGCCCATGGAACCGATAGCTTCCTGGCCGGTAGTCGCCATGGGCGACATCAGGATTTTGGTATCTTCCTGCGTGTAACCGAACGCCTGCTGGCGATCGAGCAGCGACACATCCTTGCGAAGCGCCCGCGGCTCAACCGGCTTCAAGTCTTCAAGGATCAACTGGGTGCGTTCCAGCCACTCACGATAAGGGTGTTTCGCCGCCAGTCCCGACTTGACCTCCTCATCGGAAATGATCCGGCCTTCTTCCATATCGATCAGCAGCATCTTGCCAGGCTGTAGCCGCCATTTCTTTATGATCGTGCTTTCGTCCACCGGCAAAACGCCCGCTTCAGACGCCATGATCACCCGGTCATCATTGGTGACGATATAGCGCGCCGGACGCAGACCATTCCGGTCGAGCGTCGCACCAATCTGGACACCATCGGTAAAGGCAACCGCAGCCGGTCCGTCCCAAGGCTCCATCAAGGCAGCATGGTATTCGTAAAACGCCTTGCGCTCCGCGCTCATCAGCGTGTTGCCCGACCAGGCTTCTGGAATCAGCATCATGACTGCGTGGGCCATGGAATAGCCGCCACGGATCAGGAATTCGAGCGCATTGTCAAAACAGGCGGTATCGGATTGGCCTTCATAGGAAATAGGCCAAAGCTTGGAAATATCGCCGCCAAACAGTGGTGACGATACCGACGCCTGACGCGCTGCCATCCAGTTGACGTTGCCGCGCAACGTGTTGATTTCGCCATTGTGCGCCACCATTCTGTAAGGGTGCGCAAGCTTCCATGATGGGAAGGTATTGGTTGAGAACCTCTGATGTACCAGGGCGACAGCGGATTCAAAACGCGGATCATTCAAATCCTTGTAATAAGCGCCGACCTGGTAGGCCAGGAACATCCCCTTGTAGACAATTGTC